>JADMIO011507022.1_pt1 | contig 66835 bp, 36 predicted proteins | sample 8958161 | NCBI WGS metagenome assembly JADMIO01 (sample SAMN16585339, study PRJNA669376) | soil metagenome | isolation source: Crop rotation soil | place: USA: Cullars Rotation, Alabama | collected 2011 | reverse complement strand
CGCGACAACTTGTCCACGTGGAATTCTAAGCTTAGGATCCCAATGTGCTGGAAAGGACTGCCAGGCACTATCAATAATACCTGATGAAGGCTTTCATGCCTGTTTCGGAGTATAAAACGGTTACAGATTTTATCTATTGGTAAACGGGAGAAGTGAAGTTGATAATGAAATTTGTTCCTTTATTCACTTTGCTTTCTACCTGGATGCTGGCGCGATGAGACTGGAGTATAGAATAAGAAGCCGCCAGGCCAAGACCCATTCCATTTTTCTTTGAAGTAAAGAAAGGTTCGAACAATCGCGGCAGGTTTTCTTCGGAAATACCGATCCCGTTGTCTTTTATACAAACAGTATAAGCATCAGGCGATGCATGCATCGAAACAGCGAGTTCACCTTTATTTTCTTCCATTGCTTCGATAGCATTGATCAGGATATTGGAAAAAGCGATCTTTAATTTGGATTTATCGGCCGAGATTTCGAGTGGCCCGTCAACAAATTTTTTTTCCACTTTAATGTTCTGCAAATTGATCCGGTCAGCCACGGTTGCAATGCTTTCATTCATGATCTCCTGCAAGCTGTGTTTTTTGAAATCCAATTCACCGCTCCGGGTAAGATCGAGCAGCTCGGTAATACTTTGATTGATGCGGTTGCAATTGCGTTGAATGATACCAACCAGTTCTTTTTTCATTTCGGGATCGGATGCTATGCTGTCGAAATGCTGGACTGATAAACCGATATTATTTAAAGGATTTCTTATTTCATGGGCGATGATACGCATCAATCGTTCATTCGCCGCAAGTTTTTGCGCTTGCAGGTTAGCCAGTTCTGCCCGCTTCATGTTGGTGATGTCATGTATGATGCCATGAACCAGCCATTTTTTATCAAGGTTTTTTTGAAAGGTAACGGAGAACAAGCACGGTTTTGTGTCCTGGTCCTTTGTTTCAATCTCCATTTCCATATCAGTAAAGGACAGACCCTTTTCCAGGCAATCAAGGATGTATTCTTTTTGCCTGTCATTGCGGATAAACTCAAAAAGGTTGCGGTTCACCAGTTCAGCGCTTTCAATGCCGAATAACAACGAAGCCGCCTTGTTTACCTCCGACAAATTCAGTTTATTGTCAGAAATGAATACGACATCCTTTGAGCTTTCAAAAAGATTCCGGTATTTATTCTCGCGGTCCTTCAATTCTTTTAGTACCGAAGCTCTTTCCAATGCATAACGGATACAACGCTCAAGCTTTTCTGTGTTTAAGTCTGACTTGACAAGGTAATCCGTTGCGCCACTTTGCATGGATTTGATATCGATCTCGCGGTTGCCCTTACCGGTAAGCAATATAATAGGCTCTTCACACCCATTTGCCATTGCTTCCTGCAGAAGAGTTAAACCGGTCTCGTTGCCCAGCCGGTAATCGATAAAATAGATCCTGTATTCTTCCGCTTTGATCTTTTTGATCGCAGTTTGATAATCGCTGATCCATTCTACCTGGAGGTTTGCTCCCTGTATGTTTTTGATGTAGCTGGTAATAATGAAGTAATCGTCCTCATCGTCATCTACAATGGCAATCTTTATCAGGTTTCCTTTCAGCATGGGCTATAGGTGGCTTTCGGGTAATATTAAAATAAATCTCGCCCCGGCATTTTCGTGGCCTTCCGCATAAATAATGCCATGGTGAATATCCGTAATCTTTTTACAAATTGCAAGGCCAATACCATTACCTGGAAACTGTGACTTTCCATGTAAACGGACAAATGGCAAAAAGACCTTATCTGAATCTTCTTCTTTAAATCCGATCCCACGATCAGCTATCCCGATCTTATAATAAAGCCGGTTTGCATCCAATCCCATAGCATTTATTTCGTCCGCTGTTAACGCTGATGAAGTAATATCAATCCCGGGAGCAAGATCTTTTTGACGGAACTTAACGGCGTTACCAAGAATATTCTTGAATAATAAAATAAAGAGACGTGCATCACCTTCGATCACCGGTAATGGCTGCGTTGTGATCACTGCTTTCAGTTCCTTGATGTTTACCGGCAATTCCTGCAGTGCCTGCCTGACGATCGTATCAAGATTGCATGAAGTAAGTGCTATTGCCTGGTAATTGATCTTACCTAAAACAGACAGGTCATCAATCAATGATCGCATATCTCCAATGCAGTTTTCAATCCGCTTCGCATGCGATTCCATTTCTTTATCTCGTGAAAGCCTTTCAGTAAGCATTTCAACCAGTAAATTCAATTTACGAAGTGGTGCATCCAGATCATGTACGGCAAGGTCCACAAGGTCTGCGTATTCTCTTTCAATCAAGCTACCCATACTACCCTGGTGTTGCAATCCGGCATCCTGTTCTTTGGCATAAGGCATTTTTTCCATCGGTTGAGCAGCTCTGAGTGATTTACGGTGATTTCATGTATTCGTGCGAATACACTGTCGGCCGGGGCCAACAATTAGCTCAAATACCTGCAACTAAAGTGCCGGGTTGACATCTGGGTCACCTGGCCTACTTATTAAGTTTTGCCAACACGTATAAACGGAGGGCACTAAATTTGCTGCAATACCGTCGCGAATTAGCAACCCGGTTTTTTTTGCAAAAGAATATTTAATTTGCCTTCCCCGGTAAACAGACTGGTTTGCACCTGACTTTTGACTATGGCTAGCTTAAAGATTTTAATCATTGACGATGAGAAGGATTATTGCATGATCATGAAGAGCTATTTACAGCGCAAGAACTATGAAATCTTTCTGGCATATAATCTAAAGGATGGCCTGCGACTAATCGAGGAAAAAAAGCCTGATATTTTGTTATTGGACAATAATCTTCCCGATGGTAAGGGCAAGGAGCATATCGATTCGATTCTTGCCAAACACCCCTCACTACAGATATACCTGATCAGTGCTTATCACCAAAAAACGGATTTTCTCGAGCCCCGGCAAAACGTGATCGTTTGGGAAAAACCTATTCAGCTCAGCCTGCTTGATCAAACGTTCTGAGTATTAGCTTACGGCACATGATGAAATCATGTAACGGCAGATCTCAACGAGGTCATTTACATTTGAAGGCTTAACGAGGTACTCATTAGCGCCAAGTTGGAGACAGATGTCTTTATATGTATCAGATTTGGATGTACTCCAGATGATCTTCGGAATGGAATTATAGCGGAGATTCTGCTTCAGTTCTTTTAAAATGTCGGCGCCGTTTAACCCCGGCATATTATAGTCAAGTAAGATAAGACAAGGCAGCTGATCGTCTTCACTTTTATCAAGTTTAGACAAAATATCCGGTCCATTGGAAGCAAATACAAGGGCAAAAGAATCATCGATTGAAGTGAAGGTTTCCTTCAGGAATTCCTGGTCATCCAGGTCATCTTCCCCGATCATTATTTTCTTAGTATTAGTAAGCGGTCCGGCTTTTTGATTTTTAGAATGGCTTGGCACAATTTTCTGTGTTTTATAAGGCAACTATTAGATTATTTTCACTACGACCCATTAGCTTAACAGGCCGGCTTAATACGAAACAGGATAGTTGTAATTAAAAATGATTCTGTAATCATTTTTGAGAACCTATTATGTGGAAAAAAAACCCCATTCCTCACACCATTATGTCCATCATTTACCCCTTCAATCAAAAGTAATGAAAAAAAAAGTAAAGAATCCTTCCTCTACTTCTGTTATTGATGTACCCGTCTCAATGACTGAAGAACTGGTTGCGGCGAAAGGAATTGTGCCAGTAAAAAAGTCAGCCAGCCGGAAGACCACCAGCAAAACTAACGGTAACGGTAAGATCAAACACCAGAACGGAAACGGTAAGGTCAGGAACCAGAATGGTTCACATACCACCGCTACTTTGGCTGAATTTTCTGATGAATTAAATGTCCGCGAATTGCTTAAGGTACTTACCGAAATGCGACATGGCAATTTCAGCGTTAGAATGCCTGTTGACCAAATAGGATTAAGCGGAAAAATATGCGATACATTAAATGAAATTATTTCATTGAATGAAACCCTGGTTGAAGAGCTCACGCAAGCCAGGGATACAATTGGTAAGAAAGGGCATCTTAATCACCGGGTATCTCTTCCCAAATATGCAAACAAGGGTTCATGGCGCACAGCTTCTGATTCCATCAATAGTTTGATCTCCGACCTTGTTCACCCAACGATCGAAATAGCTCACGTTATCAGCTCGGTGGCTAAAGGAAACCTGTCACAGGAAATGCCGCTGAAGATCGGCGACCACGTTTTACAAGGTGAGTTCGCCAAGATCGCAGCGGAAGTAAATGACATGGTGAAACAGCTTAACCTGTTCTCTATGGAAGTTACCCGTGTTGCCCGTGAAGTAGGATCTGAAGGTAAACTTGGAGGACAAGCAAAAGTAAAAGGGGTCGCGGGTGTCTGGAAAGACTTAACTGACTCCGTTAACCAGATGGCCGGTAACCTGACGGCCCAGGTGCGTAATATCGCTGAAGTTACAACTGCCGTGGCAAAAGGTGACTTGCGTAAAAAGATCACGGTGGACGTACAAGGAGAAATTCTTGAATTGAAGAATACGATCAACACGATGGTGGACCAGTTGAACTCATTCTCATCAGAGGTTACGCGTGTTGCCCGTGAAGTAGGTACTGATGGTAAACTTGGTGGCCAGGCTGAAGTAAAAGGGGTTGCCGGTACCTGGAAAGACTTAACCGACTCGGTTAACCAGATGGCCTCGAATCTTACGGGCCAGGTGAGAAACATTGCCGAGGTAACAACAGCCGTGGCGAGAGGCGACTTATCAAGAAAGATCACAGTGGACGTAAAAGGAGAGATCCTTGAATTGAAGAATACGATCAACACGATGGTGGACCAGTTGAACTCATTCTCCGTGGAAGTTACCCGTGTTGCGAGAGAAGTAGGTAGTGAAGGTAAACTTGGTGGCCAGGCAACGGTGAAAGGAATTGGTGGTGTATGGAAAGATTTAACTGACTCAGTAAACCAGATGGCCGGTAACCTTACGGCGCAGGTGCGTAATATCGCCGAGGTAACGACAGCGGTGGCAAAAGGTGACTTGTCAAGAAAGATCACGGTGGACGTAAGAGGAGAGATCCTTGAATTGAAGAATACGATCAATACGATGGTGGACCAGTTGAACTCATTCGCATCCGAAGTTACGCGTGTGGCATTGGAAGTAGGTACCGAAGGAAAATTGGGAGGACAGGCTAAGGTGCAGGATGTGGGAGGTACATGGAAAGACTTGACAGAGTCAGTGAATCAAATGGCTTCCAACCTTACTGCCCAGGTGCGTAACATCGCTGATGTGACCACAGCCGTTGCAACAGGTGACCTTTCCAAAAAAATTACGGTAAACGTTGCGGGTGAAATTCTCGAGTTGAAGAATACGATCAACACGATGGTGGACCAGTTAAACTCGTTCGCATCGGAAGTTACCCGTGTGGCATTGGAAGTAGGTACGGAAGGAAAATTGGGTGGACAAGCAAAGGTGCAGGGTGTGGGTGGTACCTGGAAAGACTTAACGGATTCAGTAAACCAGATGGGATCGAACCTGACAGCGCAGGTACGTAACATCGCCGAGGTAACGACGGCTGTGGCGAAGGGTGACTTGTCAAGAAAAATTACAGTGGACGTAAAAGGAGAGATCCTTGAGTTGAAGAATACGATCAACACGATGGTGGACCAGTTGAATTCATTTGGTTCGGAAGTATTCCGTGTTGCACGTGAAGTGGGATCGGAAGGTAAGTTGGGTGGTCAAGCAGATGTACCGGGTGTGGAAGGTCTTTGGAAAGACTTGACCGATTCGGTAAATAAGATGGCTTCGAACCTTACATCTCAGGTACGTAACATCGCCGAGGTAACCACAGCGGTGGCTAATGGTGACTTATCACGTAAGATCGAAGTGGACGTAAAAGGTGAGATCCTTGAATTAAAGAATACGATCAACACGATGGTGGAACAGTTGCGATCGTTTGCATCTGAAGTAACACGTGTTGCCCGTGAGGTAGGTACGGATGGTAAGCTGGGTGGACAAGCGAATGTACCGGGTGTGGGTGGTACATGGAAAGACTTAACCGACTCAGTGAATCAAATGGCTGGTAACCTTACCGCGCAGGTTCGTAACATCGCCGACGTTGCGATCGCCGTGGCGAATGGAGACATGTCAAGAAAGATCACGGTGGACGTAAGAGGTGAGATCCTCCAGTTAAAAGAAACATTGAATACGATGGTGGACCAGTTGCGTGCCTTCGCATCTGAAGTAACGCGTGTAGCCCGTGAAGTAGGTACCGATGGTAAACTTGGAGGACAAGCATTCGTGCCAGGTGTCGCCGGTACATGGAAAGATTTGACTGACTCGGTGAACCAGATGACGGGTAACCTTACATCCCAGGTGCGTAATATCGCCGAGGTAACGAAGGCGGTTGCATCTGGTGACTTAACTAAAAAAGTAACGATCGACGTAAAAGGTGAAATATTCGACTTGAAGAATACGATCAACACGATGGTGGACCAGCTCAATTCATTTGCATTTGAAGTAACCCGTGTTGCCCGTGAGGTGGGTACGGAAGGTAAGCTTGGTGGCCAGGCCGAAGTACAGGGCGTAGCAGGTACCTGGAAAGACTTGACCGACTCCGTGAACATGATGGCCTCCAATCTTACCAACCAGGTGCGTGGTATTGCAAAGGTTGTGACTTCGGTTGCGACGGGTAACTTAAAACAAAAACTTTCGATCGTATCACGTGGTGAGGTGGCGCAGTTGATCGATACCATCAATGAGATGATCGATACGCTTGCGCTGTTTGCTGACCAGGTAACGAACGTTGCCCGTGAAGTGGGTGTTGAAGGAAGATTGGGAGGACAGGCATCAGTACCGGGTGCATCAGGTATCTGGAAAAACCTTACAGAAAACGTGAACCAGTTGGCGGAAAACCTCACAACGCAGGTACGTAACATCGCCGATGTGGCTTCCGCGGTAACAAAGGGTGACCTTACACAGATGATCCGTGTAGAAGCAAAAGGTGAAGTGGAAGAATTGAAAGATACCATCAACCAGATGATCGCTAACCTGAAACAAACAACATTACGTAACCAGGAACAGGACTGGTTGAAATCAAACCTTGCGAAGTTTACACAGATGTTGCAGGGTCAAAAAGATTTGAATACGGTTACACGCCGTATCCTTTCTGAGTTGGCGCAGGTGGTAAATGCGCAGAAAGGTATGTTCTACATTTTGGAGCAAGATGAAAACTTCAAGAATCAAAAGCTCAAACTCTTTGCGGCCTATGCCTTTGGTGATGAAGTAAAAGCTTCAAAAGAATTTGCGCTGGGCGAAGGATTGGTTGGTCAATGCGCTTTGGAAAAAGAACGTATTCTTTTGACAAACGTTCCGAGAAGTTATACAAAGATCGGATCGGGTCTTGGAAAAGCGTCGCCGTTAAATGTGATCGTACTTCCTGTATTGTTTGAAAAAGAGATCAAAGCGGTAATTGAACTTGCTTCTTTTGATACATTCAGTGAAACGCACCTTGACTTCCTTAGCCAGTTGACAGAAAGTATCGGTATCGTGTTGAATACGATCGAAGCGAATACCAGAACAGAGAGCCTGCTGGTGCAATCACAATCATTGACGGATGAATTAAGAAGAACGAACGAAGAATTACAGGATAAAGCACATCTTCTTGTTAAACAAAAAGAAGAAGTGGAAGATAAGAACCGCGAGGTGGAAGAAGCGAGGTTGTCGCTGGAAGAAAAAGCCGAACAGCTCCAGCTCACTTCGAAGTATAAATCAGAGTTCCTTGCCAACATGTCGCATGAGTTGCGTACGCCATTGAATTCGTTGTTGATCCTTGCACAACAGCTATATGAAAATCACGACGGCAATCTGAATGACAAACAGGTAAGCTATGCTAAGACGATTCACAGTTGCGGTGATGACTTGATCCAGTTGATCAATGATATTCTTGATCTTTCAAAGATTGAATCCGGTTATATTTCTACAGACTTTGTCAAACTCCAGTTCCGCGATATTGCTTCGTTTGTCGAAACAACATTCAAACACATTTCTGAAAACAAGAATCTTCGCTTTGGTATTGAATTGGATGAAAAGCTCCCGCAAAGTCTTGAAACGGACGTGCAGCGTCTTAACCAGATCCTCAAAAACCTTTTGTCTAATGCCTTTAAGTTTACCGAAAAAGGTGAGGTCAAGTTAAGAATATATGAAGCAAGTCATAACTGGAAGCCAGGTAATCCGAATCTCGACAATGCGCAAAGAGTTGTTGCCTTCGAGATCAAGGATACCGGCATTGGTATTTCAAAAGATAAACAGAATATCATCTTTGAAGCCTTCCAGCAGGCTGAAGGATCAACCAGCCGCAAGTACGGTGGTACGGGGTTAGGGCTTTCTATCAGCCGTGGTCTTGCCGACCTGTTGGGAGGATCCATTGAGCTCATCAGTGAAGCCGGCATGGGAAGTGTCTTTACTTTATTCCTGCCGATTGATTACAACCCAACCATCAAGAAAGAAAAGCAAAGCAGCCTTACGATCAGTGAATATAAACTGGTAGATGGCACTACAGCGACTACGGCTGTCCCGACTGTCAAGGTTAATGAGACAAAAGATCTTGAAGCATTGAATGAACTGATCAATGAAATGGGAGATGACCGGAATGTGCTGATGGGTAGCGATAAAGTCGTGTTGGTAGTTGAAGATGATGTCCGCTTTGGCAAGATCATGATTGAAAAAGCCCATGAAATGGGATTAAAAGCAGTAATAGCAACTCACTTCGGAGATGTGTTTGACATGGTTAACAAATACAATCCGATCGCGGTAACACTTGATGTGAAACTGCCGGATGCCAGCGGATGGAGGGTGCTTGACCTGTTCAAGAATGACATCAACTTCAGGCACATTCCCATTCATCTTATTTCAGGAGAAGAAAATCGCCTGCTAGCGATGCAACGTGGTGCGAGAAGTTTCCAACTGAAGCCATTGAAGACAGGAGCATTGAATGCATTGTTTAATGATATCGTTCAATATGACGAAAAGAAGAAGAAAAAATTACTGATCATTGAGGACAATGAATTGGATTCTTCACAAATTGCTAAGCTCCTTGACAACGGCGAGATAATCGATATCGAGATCGTCAATAGTGGCCAGAAAGCATTGGACCTGATCAGGGAAAATGACTATGACTGTATGATTGTGGATTATATGCTTCCCGATATCGGCGGTCTTGAATTGGTGACCGAGATCAGCAATATCAAAAAGATACAGATGACGCCGGTGTTGGTATATTCCGCCCGTGATTTTTCGCCGAAAGAAAGAACACAATTGAAGCAATATGCAAACAAGATCCTGTTAAAGGATATCACCTCGCTTGACCTCCTGCTTGAAGAGGTGGTGATGTTACTCCATATCGATCACAAAGAACTCTTGCCGGAAAAAAGAAAGCTGATTGAAAACCTCCGGTCAAAGAACGATGTACTTTCAAGTAAGAAAGTGCTGGTTGTTGATGATGACGTACGTAACCTGTTTGCGCTTACGACAGCCTTCGAAAGATATTCTATTCAAACCATCACGGCGGAAAGCGGCCAGGAAGCAATGAATATACTGGCAGAAAATCACGATATCGATATCGTGTTGATGGATATCATGATGCCGGAAATGGATGGATACGAAACAACGCAGAAAATACGAAGAGAGCATAAGAATGTCGGTTTGCCTATCATTGCGGTTACGGCAAAAGCGATGAAGGGCGATAGAGAAAAATGTATTGAAGCAGGAGCCTCTGATTATATAACAAAGCCTGTAAAAATTGACCAGTTGTTATCGCTCATGAGAGTATGGCTATATAAATAAGCAGCTATGGATCGAATTAATGGTCATGATCTGCCGGGTAAGTCGGATATCAAGATCCTTGTGGTTGACGACAGGGAGGACAACCTCTTTTCTATCGAAGCCATCCTGGAAAAGGATAACTATACCATTATTAAAGCAAATTCCGGCAGGGCAGCGTTAAAGATTCTTTTGCATCAGCATGACTTCTCGCTTATCCTGATGGATGTGCAGATGCCTGAATTGAGCGGGTTGGAAACGGCAACAATGATCTATGAAAGGGATAAGCTGAAGAACATTCCTATCATATTCATCACAGCGCATGATTATGATGAAGACTATGTGTTTAAAGGTTATCGCACAGGTGGAGTCGACTACATCTATAAACCAATCAATCCTGAGCTGTTAAGGGTCAAGGTAAGCGTCTTCGTCGAGTTATACCGGAAGAATCACCAGCTGATGCAGCACGAAAAGAAGTTGCTCGCGGCAAACCGGTCATTACAAAAAGAAATTGAAGAACGAAAGGCATCCGAAGAAAAAGTAAAGCAACTCAATGCCAAGCTGGTCGAAAACAATGCGCACCTCAAGGAAGTGAACGAAGAACTGGACCGGTTTGCCTATGTTGCCTCGCACGATTTGCAGGAACCTCTGCGGAAGATCATGGTGTTCAGCGATAAGATCTTAATGGGGAATAATTATAACAAGGAAACTGAAAAATATTTTAAAAGAATTATCAGTTCGTCCGAGAGAATGCAGGTGCTTATTAATGACCTTCTCAGTTTTTCCAGGCATTCTACCAGTTCCTCTGACTTTAAGGAAACGGATCTCAACGAGCTCGTGAAGGAGGTTGTTAATGAACTGGAGATGGAAATTGAAAACACCAATACCCAGTTGTATGTTGCGGAGTTGCCGGTTGTTCACGTCATTCCCAGTTTGATGCGCCAATTATTTTATAACCTGCTGAGCAATGCGATCAAGTTCAGGAAAAAAACCGTCAACCCGATAATTCATGTTAGTATTGAATCGGCTTCAGGCAAGGAGTTCAGCGTTGTCGGAAGGAATGGCGCCCAGCATTTTTACAAGATCAGTGTCGCTGACAACGGCATTGGCTTCGATCCAAAATATGCTGACGACATTTTCGTTGTTTTTAAAAGATTGCATAGCTATCACGAATTTGAAGGATCAGGAGTCGGATTATCAATCTGTAAAAAAATAATGGAAAAACATCACGGTTATATTAAGGCAATGGGAAGCCCCGACAATGGTTCAACTTTTATAATTGGGCTGCCGGATAAACAAATTGCCTCCCTCGATAAGACTAAACCTACCGAAACGATCAGCGAAACGGAATAATTTATTCACGTTCGAAAGATTGGGCCACAGAGTTACACAGAGAAGACGCGGAGAGCCACAGAGGAAATACAAAATCTCTGTGGTCCTCTGTAATTCCTCCGCGGCCCTCATCCCCAACCCCCGCCTGAATGACTCAGTCGGGCAGGCTTCTCCATCCCGATAGCTATCGGGAGAGAAGGGAGAAACTCTGTGGCCCTCTGTGATTCCTCCGTGGCCCTCTGTGTCACCTGGCCGCTATTCCCGGCGACACAAAATCACATAACTTAGAAGACTTAAACTTATGCATATGAAATGCATGGTGATCGTCTTTATGTTTCTTGCTTCAATCCTATCCGCCCAGGAAAAGAAATGGCCATTAATCAAACACTATGAAGGAAAGTTCACCGAGAAGATCGCGATGCCGGTTGGTGGCATTGGCACTGGCAATATTTCCATTGGAGGCAACGGCCAATGGCGTGACGTTGAGATCATGAATAAACCGGCAATGGGTTTTTATGGATCTCATTTTCCAAAGCAAGCGCCGTTTTTCATGGTGTTTACTAAGACCGCAAACGGTACTACGAAAACAAAGACATTAATGGGTCCTACACCATTGTCCGATTATATTGGATCGGAAGGAAGTCGTTCTCCCAATCATGGCTTGCCAAGATTTGCTTCTTCAACTTTTGATGCGGCATATCCTTTTGCAACCGTGAATCTTGAAGACAATGACATGCCAGTATCGGCAAAGGCGAAAGTTTTCAATCCTTTTATACCGGGTGATGCAGATGCCAGCGGTATTCCTATTGCTGTTATCCGGTATGAAATAAAAAACAAAACAGATAAACCTCTTGAAGTATCAGTTGCCGGTTCACTTGACAATTTTATCGGCATGGATGGATCCGTTGCGGAGATCAGTGGATGGAACAGTGTGATCTATCCGTTGGGAACAAAGAACAACCGGAATAGTTTCAAACAAACGCCAATGCTGGCCGGCATCTTCATGACTTCGGACAGCGTTGATAAAAATTCACGGGCATGGGGCACGATTGCATTAACAACAGAAAAAAATATTCCTGGTGATATTATTAGTTACCGGACTGAATTCAATACAAAAGGATGGAATTCGAATATCACCGATCTCTGGGATGATTTTTCTGATGACGGTGTCTTCAAAGACCTCACATATCCACTCAAATGGGATGATCCAAGAGCGGGATTAGCAGTAAAGTTTAAACTGGCAGCCAAACAAACAAGAACGGTTCAATTTTATCTCACATGGGATTTTCCCAACAGGATGGATTGGTTTGACAAGATCATCATTGGTAATTATTATTCCACCAAATACACAGATGCCTGGGATGTGATCGAAAAAACATTACCATCACTGCCAGCATTGGAAGCAGAGACGATTGATTTTGTTAATCTCATTGCTGAAAGCGATTATCCCGCGCAGGTTAAGGAAGCTGCATTGTTTAATACCAGTACTATTCGTTCGCAAACGACATTCAGGGATAAGCAGGGTAATTTTTTCGGATGGGAAGGTGCATTTGCTTTGACCGGTTCCTGTCATGGCAACTGTACACACGTATGGAATTATGAATACGTTTCACCGTTCCTGTTTGGAGATCTTGCTATGAATATGCGGCAGACAGAGTATAAACATGCAATGGATGAATCAGGGTTAATGAATTTTCGTGTCAACCTCCCATTTGATAAAAAATACGACTATCCATTAGCTGCAGCGGATGGACAGATGGGAACGATCATGAAAGTTTACCGCGAATGGCAGATGAGTGGCGATGATGATTTTTTGAAAGAATTATACCCACGTGTAAAGAAGGCTTTGTCCTTTGCCTGGATCGATAAAGGCTGGGATGCAAACAAGGATGGTGTGATGGAAGGATGCCAGCATAACACAATGGATATCGAGTATTATGGTCCCAATCCTGAAATTGGTTTCTGGTATTTAGGTGCATTAAAGGCGACCGCAGAAATGGCACATCATATGAATGACAAAGAATTTGAAACTACCTGCAATACATTATTTACAAATGGAAGTAAATGGATAGATGAAAATATTTTCAATGGTGAATTCTATTATCAAAAGATATGGCCGGTAAAGAGTGCAGCCGACGTAGCGAAGGGGATCATCAGTTCTGCGGGTGTGTCAAACAATGCGGCCCCATTGTTCCAGATAGGAGAGGGTTGTCTTGGTGATCAGTTAGTTGGACAAAATATGGCAATGGTTTGTGGGTTGGGTTACCTGGCCGATTCAAACAAGGTAAAGAAATCATTGGCCAGTATCTGGAAATACAATCATGTGAAAAATGTAGGTGAATTGTTTAACAACATGCGATCTTATGCTTTGGGAAATGAAGCGGGCACGATCGTAACAGTTTATACCGATCCATCCAAACGACCAGCAAGTCCGCTTTCGTATGGATTTGAAGTGTGGACCGGTATGGAGTATACGGCGGCAACCGGAATGCTATATAATGGAATGACAAAAGAAGGCTTGCAGATCATATCCGATGTTCGAAACCGTTACGATGGTTATAAGCGCAATCCATTTAATGAAGAAGAATGCGGGAATCATTATGTACGGGGAATGGCGAGTTGGTCAGCGATCCCTGCGTTGAGCAAGTTTAACTATTCCGGCGTCAGTAAAAACTTTTCAATTACTGCCAAACCGGGAAAATATTTCTGGTCGAATGGACATAGCTGGGGGCTGGTAACTGTCAATACAAATAAAGTAACGATCGCGGTTCATTACGGTACATTAGATGTACAAGAGGTTCGCCTTTCCAATGGCAAAGGAACACACTTGAAAGAGGGGATTACCATAGCTGAAAACAAATCATACGACTTTGTATTTAAATAATTAACGTTATCAAGCAGATCAAACCTGAACTTCCGAACCAATGAGCAGCCAGCCACTTATTCAATTTTTCAAAAACTCGAACCTTGTTTCTTCCAAAACAGCAGAAGAGATCGCTGCCATGTTTGTTCCGAAAGAATTAAAAAAAAATGATTTCTTGTTTAAGGAAGGTCGGATCTGCATTGATTATTATTTCCTTGAACAGGGATTTATCAGGGCCTTTGCACACGATACAACGGGAAATGACGTGACCACTAATTTCTATTCAAGCGGGCAGGTTGTGTTTGAAGTGTTTTCGTTTTTTAACCGCGTAGTCTCCAAAGAAAACTACCAGGCGCTTGTCGATTGCGAGGGATGGTTCATTACTTACGATCAACTCAATCATCTTTTTCATTCGATGCATGAGTTCAGGGATTTTGGAAGATCAATACTCGTCTAAGGATTTTCCTCGTTAAAAGTTCGTATGCTCTCGATGATCACGGAAACAGCAGAGCAGCGCTATGATGCATTATTAAAAACCAACCCGGAGATCTTTCAGCATGCTGCGCTGAAACATATTGCTTCATACCTCGGGATCACAGACACTTCGCTGAGCCGGATACGGAAAGAGTATGCGAAGAGGTGAGCCCCGAGCTCTGAGCAGGGAGCACGCAGCCTTAAGCATTCAGCGTTCAGCGTTCAGCATTCAGCATTCAGCCCGATCCGCGAAGTCCATTAATCTGTAAATCCGTGATCTTTCTTGTCATTTGCTAAGAGCGACCGGCATTCGCTCTACTTACTTTGTGTCTAATAATATAAATTAAGACACAATAAACATTAAACAATGAAAAATGAATTTTCAATCCCCGCATTGGCGTGGCTCATACTGTCAATAACCTGTCTCACTCTCATCCTGGCTGGCCTCAGGGCAACGTTGAAAAGAGCAGGATGGGATACATTTCGCCAGCAAAAATTATTTGCACGTGCAGTAATTCTCTTTGCGACATGGACAATCTTGATATTGATCTTGTCCTATGTTGGATTCTTCGCCGACTTTAGTATGTTGCCTCCACGACCAGCCCTGGCAATATTGATTCCTTTACCACTTATTATCGCCTTTAGTTTTTCAAAAACAGGTACTCAGCTGTTAAAGTCAGTGCCACCACATTGGATCGTTTATATGCAATCGTTCCGGATCGTTGTTGAATTGTTGTTGCTAGCTGCTTTTTTAAATAACAAATTACCTGTACAAATGACGTTTGAAGGAAAGAACTATGATATAGTAACAGGTTTGCTTGCACTCCCGGTGGGTTACTTGTTATCACGCAACAAACCTTACGCAAGGAAACTGGCGATCGTTCACAATTTCCTTGGTATTGCCTTATTGTTGAACATACTTATCATCGCTGTTCTTTCGATGCCAACATCGATCCGATATTTTATGAACGAACCTTCGAATACATTGGTAGCCCGATTTCCATATATCCTGTTACCGGGTGTATTGGTTCCAATCGCATATAGCATGCATATATTTTCGCTGCGACAATTGCTTACTGCAAAGAAGAGATCAGCAGATGTTGTTGGTCAAACTAAAACATTGATCACGCATTAGCGAGAGCCCTGTCGAGATGAACATATCCTCCATCAACATGGATCAATTGACCTGTAGTATGACTCGATCTTTCGCTTAATAAAAATGCAACTGCATTGGCGATCTCTTCGGTGGTCGTCATGCGGTTGCCCAAGGGGATCTTCGATTCGATCTCTTTCAACTTTTCTTTTGGATTCGGAAGCGTCTGGATCCATTTTTCGTATAAAGGAGTAAATGATTCAGCGACGATCACCGCATTCACGCGGATACCATACTTCAATAATTCAACGGCCCATTCTCTCGTCAAAGAATTTCTTCCACCGTTTGCGGCAGCATAAGCCGACGTATTTCCCTGGCCCGTCTCGGCTGTCTTTGAACCAATGTTGACGATTGCTCCTTTTGATTTTTTTAATTCGGGTAATGCGAAATGTGCGAGCAAATAATAATGAACAAGATTTTTGTGCAATGACTCCATGAATTTTTCATAGTTCCCGCTTTCAAGTCCAACGCCATCATTAACTCCTGCATTGTTGACAAGACCATCGATGCGATTGAATTTTTTGATGACTGCGTTGATTGCCTTTTCACATTCATCAGGCTTTGTTAGTTCAGCAGCAACCTGGAAGGCATTGCCGCCGGCCGCTTCAACTTCTTTCACTGTCTTCATATTATCGGCTTCATTTCTGCCGATGATAACAGGTATTGCACCTTCTTTTCCCAGCACCTTTACTATTCCTTCACCGATGCCTTTGGCGCCGCCGGAGACGATGATGATTTTATTAGTCAATTCAAGATTCATATAATATAGTTTGTGGGGCTAAAGCCCCGATCAAAGTTTATTCAGTATCCCCCCAAGGCTGGAGTTATAGCCACGGATGCACGGATAAATAGTCCTCCGTGCATCCGTGGCAATCTCTTTGCCTTGCAACAGATGCAGGGATCATCTATTCTCAAAACACAACTCTTTTTATTTCCAACCTATTCTTTCCAAAATTTAATATGAGGCCAACTTTACAACCTGAGCATTTCAGGTAATTAATCATTTACGCCATGTCTTCCGGAGCAAAAATTGAATGGCATTATTAAGAAATTCATGCTCGAGTGCATCCTTATAGACAATTTCGAGGAAGCCGAATCCAGGCGTTTTGTGAACGTCAAATCCCAAATGAATGATAGCTTCAGTTTCGTCTTTTAATGGAAAATATTCTAGCTTGATTTCCGGCATATCTAATGTTGAGTCTTTTTAGAGAAGATCAAATTAGACAAAATCCGTGCATCCGTGGCCGTCAAAACCTCGCTATATCCGGTAAAATTCCCTTGCATTTTCCCCAAAGATCTTCAGTCGATCCTCTTCCTCAAAATTCTCCATATATTTTTCCAGCAAGCTCTTCCATTGCACATAAATCCCCGACAACAAGATCACAGGCCAATCACTTCCATACATCAGTCTATCGACACCGAATGATTCAAAGACTACATCAAGATAAGGATAAAAATCGCCGGGACTCCATTCCTTCCAATTTGCTTCGGTGAATAGACCAGATAATTTACAATAGATATTTGGGTGTTTAGCCATTTCCTGCATCAGCACCTTCCATTCGTCTATCTTTTTATGTGCAACATCGGGTTTGGCACAATGATCAATGACAAACTTTTGATCAGGGAACTTTGAAACGAACTCCAGCGCCGGTTTGAGTTGATGATGATAAATGAGAATATCATAGGTGTACCCGAACTGTTGTAGTGCTGCAACACCCCGCTGAAAATTCTTTCCAAGCAAAAAATCATTTGGTTCAGCCTGGACCACGTGTCTCCATCCTTTGATCACCGGGAATTGTAAAAAATATTGTAAACGCTCTTCGATATTTTCGTTTTGCAAGTCAACCCATCCAACCACTGCTTTGATGATGTGATGTGTTTTTGAAAGCTCCATCAAAAACAACGTTTCTACTTCGGATTGATCGGCTTGTACGGCTACACATCCATCGATATCATTTCGTTTAAGTGTTTGAGCAATGGTTTGAGGAAGGTAATCCTGTTGCAGGGTCTTCATTTCACTGGTGATCCATGCATCCCTTACCTTGTTGTATTTCCAGAAGTGAACATGTGTGTCAACCTGCATACGCCACGCATTTTTGTTTGGCTGTTCCCATACCATCAATGCCTAGTTCCATTACATCACCGGCTTTTAAATACAAAGGTGGATTCATACCAAGTCCTACACCGGGTGGCGTTCCTGTTGAAATAACATCACCGGGCAATAGCGTCATGAAATGACTTACATATGAAATAAGGTGAGGAATTTTAAAAACCAGGGTGGATGTATTGCCATTCTGCATGTTCTTCTTATTCACCTTGAGCCATAGCTTAAGATTATTTACATCTTTTACTTCATCTTTTGTTACCAGCCAGGGACCGAGGGGAGCAAACGTGTCGCAACCTTTTCCCTTGTCCCATGTTCCATTCCGTTCAAGTTGAAACTCGCGTTCGCTAAGGTCATTGTGGAGGCAATAGCCGGCGATATACTCATCCGCGGTTGCTTCTTCCACATAACTTGCCTTTTTGCCAATGACAACCGCCAATTCAACTTCCCAGTCGGTCTTTGTTGAATTCTTTGGAATGACCACATCATCAAATGGTCCGCACAAGGCTGTCGTCGATTTCATGAAGATCACCGGCTCGGTTGGGATGGCCGCACCGGTTTCCTTTGCATGATCAGCATAATTTAGTCCGATACAAACGATCTTCGATGGTCTGGCTATAGGCGAACCAATACGTGTACCATCCGGAATTTTCGGCAGGTTGTTCTTATTATAATTTACATACTGCTGCAATCTTTCCAGGCCATTGGTTTCAAAAAAATGCTCATTATAATCTTCACCTAACGTGGTGGCATCATAATAAACATCATCAATAACCACTCCTGGTTTTTCCTTGTTTAGTTTTCCGTGTCTGAATAATTTCATAATTTCTGCTAAGAGTTTTCAGCGATCATGCTGAAGGTTGGTTAAGAATATCACTAAAAAAATTGCGTCATTTTATTCTTTGTTGAATCTATCTTCTTTGAACGGCCCAGAACCCTCCTTGCGCCACCGCTAAAGCTAAGGCCGCACGCGGTTGGAGGGCAGGGAGGCCGTCAGTTATTTAATTTTATAAACCCCCCATCAATCGGGTAATCACAACCCGTAATAAACGATGCTTCATCACTGCATAAATACAAAGCGAGGTAAGCAATCTCTTCCGGTTGCGCCATCCGCCCGATGGGTTGTCCCTTTGATAATTTATCAAATATCTCTTTTTCTCTTCCCGGGTAATTCTTTGAAATGAATCCATCGACAAAAGGTGTATGCACTCTTGCTGGTGAAATGCAATTGCATCGGATCTTATAGCCAATATAATCCTTTGCTGTTGCCAGTGTCATACTAACAACAGCTCCCTTTGTCGTTGAATAAGCAAAGCGATCAGGGATACCTACCGTTGCTGCAATAGAAGCCATGTTCAGAATGGAGCCACCAGTTTCCTTCATAAACGGAATGACGGCTTTGAGGCAATTGTATACGCCTTTTACATTCACATTTATCAGACGGTTGAAATCCTCTTCACTTGTTGTCTCGATCGTTCCAACATGAGCAACGCCGGCATTGTTGACCAGGATGTCGATGCGGTTATTCTTTTCAGCGATACCTTCAACGATCTCTTTTATTTGTTGCTGGTTGCTAACGTCGCATTGAATGGCAACACCATGAAACCCTTCAGCCGTAATTTCTTTTACTGTTTCTTCTGCGCCGGCCTTGTCAAAATCAAGAATGTGCACTTCGGCCTGCTGCTGGGCAAATAGTTTTGCGATGGCTTTGCCGATGCCGCTGCCACCGCCGGTTATTATCGTTGTCTTATCAATTAAATTAAACATCGTCGTCTAAAGGTTGCACCACACCTGCCTGCCGAAGCGGCGCGCAGGCACGGTAGGTACCTGGGCACATAGATAAACACATAGGACCTATATTAAAGAAAAGATTTTATCCATTAGCACCCATTTTTCACCTGGTTTTGCATGAGGCAGGGCTTGTTGGTATTTCCACATCAGCTTTTCCCATTCCTGCACTTTTTCATTAGCCGCGTCTGCCTTTGCTTTTTTGTCAAAATTAAAACTATCATTGACTTCCATGATCATGAATAGCCGGTTGCCTGTTCGGTAGATCTCCATTTGTTCAATGCCTGAACCAGTAATGCTCTTTATGATCTCCGGCCATACATTGCCATGATATTCTTCATATTCTTTGATTAATGCCGGGTCATCTTTCAGATCCAGGGCAAGACAATAACGACGCATAGGGATTGGTTTGTTTATTGTAAAACTTCAACATCTTTTTCACTGTGTTTATATCCCTTCAACCCAAAAAACAGAACGACGATAAATCCTATCATCGGAACGATATAGCCATATTGTATGTTTTTGGTCTCATCAGATATAAATCCAAGCAAAGGAGGCAACGCAGCGCCGCCAACGATCGCCATGATGATCAGGCTCGAACCCGCTTTTGTATCAGGCCCAAGGTCTTTTATTCCTAATGCAAATATGGTCGGGAACATTATCGACATGAAAAAGGCAATACCGATAACAGCATATAACGTTATCATACCAGATCCGAGAATAGTTACCAGGCATAACAGGATACACAAAACGGCATATATCGCCAATAGCCTGGGAGGTTGAATAAACTTCATCAAAAAAGTTCCAACGAATCTGCCAACCATAAAGGCCAAACCCGCTGCACTGGAATAATAGGCCGCTTCCTTTTCGGTTATACCAGCAGCTTTGGTCGCAAACAGGATAAGAAAGCTGGTGATGCATACCTGGGCACCAACATAAAAGAATTGCGCGATGACGGCTTGGGTAAGATGTTTATGCCTGAACGCATGAAAAAATCCTTTGTTGCCGGTCGCTGCGTCATCTCTTTTATCAGGGAGTCTTGTAAGAAAGAAAATAGCTGCCACCAACAATATCGTACAGCCGAGAATAATATATGGAAGTTTTACCGTAGATGTTTCTGACATTAAATAAGCATCTCTTGCCTCAGCTGTCATGGCTTGTACAGCTGTATCGTCCAGCGGTTTTTCTGATAGTATCAGTTCACGCCCGATAAGAGGCGCAAGAAAAGCTGCAAGCCCGTTGAATGACTGGGCAAAATTCAACCGTTGTGTGGAGGTTTCCGGCGGACCAAGAATAGTAGCATAAGGATTAGCCGCTGTTTCTAATATCGCCAGGCCGCAGGCGACAATAAATAATGCTCCGAGAAAAAAAACATAAAGCATCGTATTGGCAGCGGGCACAAACAAAAAGCAGCCCACAGCAAAAAAAGACAACCCGATTAGGATACCGGTTTTGTAACCATATTTCTTCATAATTATTCCTGCCGGTATGGCCATAAAAAAATAGCCAAAGTATACAGCGGAATCTACCAATGATGCCTGCACTGTATTCAGGCTAAAGGCACGGCGCAAATGTGGAATCAGTATTGGATTCAGGTTGTTAAGGAATCCCCAGAAGAAGAATAAACTGGTGACTAATATAAATGGCAAAAGGTACTTGTTGGTTTGACTCATAGCGTTCTTTTAATATCGATCACCAGAATTTGATGTACAAGGCGGCAAGAATCAGCAATGTTACTGCAATCATTGCAACATGTCGCGGCGCCAGTTTAAACATTGTTTTATCCAACTCAAATGCCTTCGGATTATCCTTCGGTCCTGCCAGGCTAATGACTATCATGAGAAGAATAGCTATCACGAACGAGATTCCCATCACGATCAGGAATGGGATTTCAAAACCGCCTTTGCCATTCGGGTAGGCTGTGTACAGGAAAGTTTCGTGGCCAAAGATCGCCGGAGCAAATTCATTGAAGAATATACACAATCCCAGCCCCGACAACAGTCCTACGACTGCTGCCATCGCCGTTGTGCGTTTCCAGAACATACCCATGATGAACATGGCAAACACACCCGGGCTGATGTAGCCAGTATATTTTTGAATATAAGTAAACCCACCTTCACTGCTGATGCCAAGCAGATCTTTCCAGGTAAAGGCGATGGCAATGATCATTGCCATAAGAACAACTGCTCTTCCTATCCACACCATTCTTTGATCTGTCGCATCTTTTTTAATGTATTTCTTATATATATCAAGCGTAAAGATCGTCGAGATACTGTTTGCCTTGCCTGCTAATGAAGCTACGATCGCCGCTGTTAAAGCAGCAATGGATAAGCCTTTGATGCCTTCTGGTAAAAAACCAAGAACTGATGCATAAGCATCGTCTTGTTTTGCCAATGGAGATACATGACCTTGCTTAACCAATACATACGCAGCAATACCAGGCAACATAACAATGATCGGCATTAATATCTTTAGAAATGCGGCAAATAGAATTCCTGTACGTGCGGTTTTCAGATCAGCGCCCAGTGCTCTTTGCGTGATATATTGATTACATCCCCAGTAATTCAGGTTCGCGATCCACTGGCCGGCTATGTACATCAAAATACCGGGAAGGATGAGATACTTATTTATATATTCCTGCGATGATGATGAATCGGGCTTTGAAAGTATCATGTGAAAATGTTCAGGTGCTTCGTGCATAACGGTGTTAAAACCACTGATAGCACCATTGCCGCCACTTACTTTGTCTAATGCCATATAAACAGTAACAAGTCCGCCAATGATCAGTACCGCTACCTGTATCACATCTGTATAACCGATCACTTTCATTCCGCCCAGTGTGATAATGATAGCAAAGATGGCCAAACCGATCATTACGACATGCAAATAATCCTGGTTAGGCAATAATCCATTGATCGCGGCAGCTCCGAGATACAGTATTGAAGTAAGATTTACGAATACATACAGAAATAACCAGAATATTGCCATGATCAGCGCAACACCTTCATTATATCTTGTCTTAAGGAATTGCGGCATCGTGTATATCTTATTCTTCAGATATACCGGCATAAACCAAATTGCAATAATGATGAGTGAGACGGCTGCGATCCATTCGTATGCAGAAACGGCAATACCAACGAAATATCCATTGCCACTCATTCCAATAAACTGTTCGGCGGATATATTCGAAGCGATCAATGAGGCACCGATCGCCCACCATGTCAATGAACCTTCTGCCAGGAAAAATCCTTTAGCATCGTGTTCCCGGGATTTTCTTTTCCGATAGATCCAATAACCATAAGCCGCTACGATAACAAAATAGATGATAAAGACGAGATAGTCTTTAAAGACAAGGTGATTATTCATGAGCTACAATCGTTGGTAAAGTATTTGGTTTAGACTGCTTCAAAACTAACCCATCATTGGCGATGCTGGTAATACACTTCACTCCACTTCAACTCATTTTTAAACCTGTCAAGCTCGGTATACTTATCGATCATCACACATTCAATACCCGCCATCGCGGCAAAATCCTGTAAATATTCAGAGGTAAGGTTCTGGCTATAACAAGTATGATGCGCTCCGCCTGCATAGATCCATGCTGCCAGGCCATCGTACATGTTTGGATGTGGCTTCCACAATACTCTTGCTACCGGTAGTTTCGGTAGATCATATTTTGGTGATACCGCTGTCACTTCATTTACCAATAAACGGAACCGGTTGCCCATATCAACGACCGATGCATTCAATGCGGCGCCGCCGGTAACATTAAATACCAGCCTGACAGGATCTGCTTTTCCACCAATACCTAAAGGATGTATTTCGCAGGAAGGTTTATCCGTGGCAATACTTTCACATATTTCAAGCATATGCGATCCAAGTACCATCGTATTGTTAGGTTCAAAATGGTAAGTATAATCTTCCATGAATGAGTTGCCGCCCTGCAATCCTGTTCCCATAACTTTCATTGCTCTCACCAACGCTGCGGTCTTCCAGTCACCTTCACCACCGAAGCCGTAACCTTCACCCATCAATCGCTGGGGTGCAATACCCGGCAATTGTACCATTCCATGCAGGTCTTCAAATGTATCGGTAAATCCTTTATAGTTTCCATCCTGCAAGAAATTGCGCAGGCCGATTTCAATCTTTGCAGCCTCTCTCAATGAAGAATGCTTGTCTGCTCCTTTACGCAATGAAGGAACTACATTATACTTTTCTTCATATTCTTTGACAAGTTTGTCAATTTCTTTATCCGTTGTTTCATTGATCACTTTTACCAGGTCACCAATGCCATGTGTGTTGACGCTGTAGCCGAATTTTATTTCTGCTTCAACTTTATCGCCATCAGTAACTGCTACATATCTCATGTTGTCGCCAAAGCGGACAAACTTTGCTCCCTGCCAATCATTCCACGCAGCAGCGGCTCTCAGCCAGATACTTGTTTGCAGTACGACTTTTTCATTTTTCCAATAACCCACCACAACCTTTCTTTCAAGTCGCATGCGGGTCATGATAAATCCAAATTCCCTGTCGCCGTGTGCCGATTGATTGGTATTCATAAAATCCATATCAATCTCTTTCCAGGGAATATCGCGGTTAAACTGTGTATGCAGATGCATCAGGGGTTTATGTAATATTTTCAACCCACCGATCCACATTTTTGCAGGGGAAAATGTGTGCATCCATGCAATGATGCCGATACAATTATTTGCATGATTAGCTTCTTTACAAAGCGACACGATCTCTTCAGGAGATTTCAATACAGGTTTAAAAACTACTTTAACAGGAATCGATTCTTCGCCATCAAAAAAAGATGCAATCTCTTTCGAATGTGCGGCAACCTGTTTCAAGGTCTCTTCGCCGTATAAATGCTGGCTGCCGGTTGCAAACCATACTTCCAGTTCTTTGAGATTCTTCATGTTGTTACCCTCAAGTCGTTTAAAGTTGAAATTTTCCGATTTGCGCCCCCTAAAGGGGGTGAACTCCAAAGCTCACGCTTACTCACCATTCACCACTCACTTCTTTACCGAAAACTTATAGATCGTCGTTTGCTTATATGTTTCGCCTGGTTTAAGAATCGTGTTAGGAAAGGTTGGTTGGTTAGGACTATCGGGAAAATGTTGTGTCTCGAGACAAAGCGCTCCATTCTTCACATATTTCTGGCCGTTCTTGGTATTAGTCAATGTTCCGTCTAAGAAGTTACCGGAATAAAATTGGATACCTGGTTCAGTGGTATAAACTTCCATATATCGGCCGCTATTGGGTTCATACAAAGCAGCAGCTTTTTCCAACGCGTTACCACTCTTGTTTAAAACCCAGTTATGATCAAAGCCACGTTTGCCAAAGCCAGCATTGACTGATTCAAGATCTTTACCGATCATTTTTGGTGTAGTAAAATCCATTAGACCGCCTTTAACTGTAGCAATCTTCCCCGTTGGGATCAATAGATCGTCAGCCGGAGTGTAGTTATCAGCGTTCAATTCCAACTCGTGATTCAATATCGTGGAATCTTTACCCGCAGATAAATTAAAATAGGAATGATTAGTAAGATTGACTGGAGTTGCCTTATCGGTGGTAGCTGTATAATCAATCTTTAATGAATTATCGGCTGTAAGCGTGTAAATGACTTCGACATTCAGGTTGCCGGGATAACCTTGCTCGCCATCTTTACTTTGATAAGTTAATTTTAAACTGCTATCACCTTGCTTGTCTATGTTCCAATAGACTTTATCAAATCCTTTGTCTCCTCCATGCAGGCTGTTACCAGAATTATTTGCAGGAAGGGTGTAGGTCTTACCATCCAGCGTGAATTTTGCCTTTCCAATACGATTACCATATCTCCCGATCAATGCACCGAAATAAGGAACTCCTTTTTGCAGGAAGCCGTCGAGTGATTCAAACCCGGTGACGACATCGCCCATCGTTCCATTTTTATCGGGAGTAATAATCTTTGTTACTGCACCACCATAATTGATAGCGCTTACCTGCATACCGTTTGCGTTACTGATGGTATATTCCGTCACGGGTTTTTGTTCAAATGTGCCAAAAGGTTTTTCCGTAATACCTGCCTTCATATTGTTGGTTTCGGTTTCTTTTTGTTCATTTTTATTTTCAGTACTGTTGTTACAGGCTACACAGAACAGTACGAAACTAATCACTAAGTATTGAATTGCTTTCATTGATTTTATTTTATTGACCATAATAGGAATCCGGTCCGTGTTTACGTTCATAATGTTTTTTGATCAAAGCATCTTTTAATCTCTTTGCGTGTGGGTTGACCTGTTCTGTAATAAAAGCTAGTTGAGCTATGCTTTCCAGGACTCCACTATTGTAAACTGCTTTATCCGCTGTTTTACCCCAGGTAAATGGAGCATGATTGCCGACGAGAATCATTTCCACTTCTTCGTAGCTCATTCCTTTGTCCTTTAAACAATTTATGATCTGTAAACCTGTCTGGTATTCGTAATCTCCCTGTATCATTTTGTCATCCATAGGTGGAGCACAAGGTATGTCAACAGTATTATGATCTGCATGGGTTGTTCCGAAGATCGGGATGTCTCTTAAAGATTGTGCCCACGCCGTTGCATAAATTGAATGAGTATGCGAGATTCCTCCAATTGTTGGCCAGGTCTTATATAATAAGGCATGGGTTTTTGTATCGGATGAAGGCCGGAGTTTTCCTTTCACGGTATTGCCATCAAAATCCACAATCACCATTTTGCCCGGTGTAAGTTTTGAATAAGGAACACCGCTAGGCTTAATTGCAAAAACTCCAAGGTCACGATCGGCGGCACTGACATTGCCAAATGTAAACATCACCAACCCAAGTTCCGGTAATTGCATGTTGGCTTCGTAAGCTTCTTGCTGTATGTGTTTGTATTTACTCATGAAAAGTCAAAAATCAAAAGTAAAAAGTGAAAAGAGTGTCGTACTGTTGTGAATCGTTTTGCCTTTTGCCTTTTTACTTTTGACTTTCCTCGATGAATGTACCCAATTTTTTATATGCCTGATACCTTTTGTTATATATTTCTGTGCGGGATCTGTCGGGTGAATAGGTAGCGTCAAAACCCTGTCCCATCGCCTTCATTGCATCTTCTACCTTATTATAAATGCCAGCAACAGTTGCTGCAAACATCGCTGCACCCGCGGCACAGGTCTGTTCACTTTTGTGAATGCGGATCGGCATGTTCATCACGTCCGCCATTGTCTGCATGACATATGGGGATTTTTTTGCCACACCACCAAGGCCGATCAATCCTTTGACCGGTATTCCTTGTTCAATAAACCGGTCAACTATGGCTTTTGCACCAAAGCAAGTAGCTTCAACCAGTGATTTGAACAGGTGTGGTGCATCGCTCGCAAGATCAAGCCCGGTAATTGATCCTTTTAATAATTGGTTGGCATCAGGCGTTCTTCTTCCGTTCAACCAGTCAATGGCGAGTTCATCTTTTTCGTTGGGAGAAATTTTAGCCGCTTCAGCGCTTATTGAAGCAATCAGTTTATCGCTGATCTCTTTTTTTATTTTGTCATCGCTGATCAATTGTTCAACTGGCCAGCTGATTAGTTTTTTGAACCAGGCATATACATCGCCGAAGGCGCTTTGCCCAGCTTCCATTCCTATCATTCCGGGAATGATCGAACCATTGACCTGCCCGCAAATACCTCTAACCAATTTATCCTTTACTTCATTGGCTGGTGCCACCAACATGTCACATGTGGAAGTGCCCATCACTTTGCTGAGATAGTAAGGTTCGATTTGTCCTCCAACGGCTCCCATATGCGCATCAAATGCACCGACACCGATCAACACATCAGTGGATAATCCCAGGCGCCCGGCCCATTCTTTTGATAATTTGCCAGCAGCCTTATCAGATGTATAAGTTTCTTTTGAGAGTTTATCCGCATGTCCATCCAATAAGGGATCCAATGAAGAAAAGAAATCATTGGGAGGAAAACCATCAAACTCTTTTGCCCATAAAGCTTTGTGGCCAGCGGAGCAAACTCCCCGTTTCAATTGATGAACATCATGGCCACCCGTCAATAAAAATGGGATCCAGTCACATTGTTCTACCCAGGTATAACAAGCTTTTCTTACCGCTTCATCCTGCCGCAAGATGCGAAGTAGTTTTGCCCAGAACCATTCAGACGAATAGATCCCACCGACATACTGAAGATAATCGGGCTTGAATTTTTTGGCGTGTTCATTTATCTGGGCCGCTTCTTCAGTAGAAGTGTGGTCCTTCCATAAAATAAACATTGCATTGGGATTTTTTTCAAAAGAAGGTAGCAGAGCTAAGGGTGTTCCATTTTTATCAACGGCCACCGGTGTAGAACCGGTTGTATCAATAGAGATCGCTTTGATATTTTGTGCGACCTGTTTACCTGCTTTTTGCAGGCAGTCTTTTATTGTTGTTTCTAATCCTTCAATGTAATCAAGCGGATGTTGGCGGAATTGATTGGAGGAGGCATCACAATATTCTCCTTTTTTCCAGCGGGGATAATAATAAACGGAAGCGGCTTTCTCTTCACCCGTATGCGCATCCACGATAACTGACCGGACGGAGTCCGTTCCATAATCAACACCTATCACGAAGGCTTTATTCATACCAGCAAGTAATTCGTGTCAAAATAACACTTATTTTTCTATTTAAAAAATAAACGGTTGCCCTGTTATTTTCAAAGATTTTTGCATGGGGACGGGGAAAGGACAACGAAGATTCGGGTTCATTACTCCCTTTCTATTTCTCTTAAGATCAAGCCCGATGATGTCGCGGCGAACCTGGAAGGGCCGTCATAACAAATGAGCGTTAGGAATTATATTCAGGAAAGCCTGGAAGTTGGCTTTGTATTTTTTGTTATTAAGTTTATAATAATAAGCCCCTTTCTTTGAACTCGCTTTGTCTTTGTCTTCCTGTTTGATCAGCAGCTTGGTCGACAACACTTTTCGGCTGAAATTCCTTTTATCAAAACCAGTATCATAAACCGACTCGTACAAGCTTTGCAACTGGGGAAGCGTAAATTTCTTTGGCAGCAATTCAAACAGCAAGGGATGAAGGGCAGCTTTATACCTGAGTTTTTCTTTGGCCATCTTCACCATTTCATTGTGATCGAAGATCAGTCTCGGAATTTTATTCAAAGGAAACCATTCAGGATGGTATTCATCACTTATTTGCTTTTCGTAGCGTTGGATATCGATAAGGGCGAAATATGTTATAGATAACGTTCTTTCGATCGGGTCACGATCTGGGTTGCCAAAAGTAAAGAGTTGTTCGAGGTAAACGCCTTCGAGACCGGTCAGCGATCTTAATACCCTTGTTGCCGCATTCTCAGGACTTTCATCCGGTTGAACAAATCCTCCCATCAGGCTCCATTTGCCCCGTTCGGGTTCAAACCCCCGATGCACTAATAATATTTTGAGTAACTGTCCGTCAAATCCAAAGATGATACAATCAACGGCAGCTAACATCCGGGTCTGGTTTTGGTATTTCGTCATAGAACTCTGTAAATGCGATAGGATAAATATAAAATCAATTCGGCATTTTCTTTATGACAAAGTAAAATTATTGTAATCATCAATAAACCGGAGGATGTTATCGTACCTGGCGAACTCACCACGCTGATGAAGCGTTGTAATGATGATACAGTCCATGCCCGCATTGCCGGCACATTCGGCGCCCTTGGGTGCATCTTCAAATACCAGGCAATCCTGGGGAGCAATTCCTAACTGCGAAGCACAAGCGTTGTAAGTCTCAGGGTCAGGTTTGCTATGCTTTACATCATCTGCGCTGACGATAGTATCAAAATACCCGCGTATAGAAAGCCCGTCGATCACGAAATCTATATTTGATCGGATCGCAGCAGAGCCAATTGCCATCTTTATGTTATCCCTCTTAGCATTTTTTAAAAGAGTTTCGAGCCCGTCGATCAACCGGAGGTGTGGTTTGAATTCACGCTGGTACTGAATCTCCTTTTCGATGCTGATCTTATCTTTTTCTTCCTGTGAAAAACGGTGAGGGAATATTCTCTCCAGCAATTCCTGGTTTTTTCCATAACATTCTTCTTTGGCCCGTTCCAGTGAGATATTTGCGCCCAGTTCATTGAGGATACGATACCAGGCATTGATATGATAGCGCACATCGTCGATCATCGTTCCATTCAGATCGAAGAGAAAGGCCTTGTACTTCATTCGGTGAATTTAAGGTTTCCAACCTTTGATTAGGGTCGCCAGTTCGGTCAGTCTTTCACGAAGGTTAGAACCCTTGGGCCGTAACCGAAGGGTGAATATCGCCGCTTAGCTATAGGAAGTTCTTATGTTTAATTACCGAACGATTGTTATCATGCGACCGGGGCGTTAAGTGTCTAGTTGATAACATTTAACCGTTCGCCGATTTGTGACAACAGCCCATTCCATAAAAAGGACTATTCATCACAGAAAAAGCGCCGTTCGCTAAACCTCCCATTTTTTCCGGGGAATTCATTCGTTTCTTTGTGCGGTAATCGGAATCATTAACCAATAAACTTAGTCCACTCCATAAATTCTTCTCATATAGCAGTAGTTTGGGTTTCTTATGTGAACGGCCCGGGATTCTTCCAGGGCTTCTCTCTTTTAGAATAGTTCCTAAATTCGAAAACACGTCAGAAAGTAAAAAGTAAAAATTCAAAAATAAAAAATGGAGTCTTTGGCCTCGAAGAAACGTTACATCTTCGGCGCTTATCCCATTTATTTTTGCCTTTTCATGTTATTAATACTTTTTGCTTTTCCTCATCGTAGGAAATCAACAATCTTTCGGGTTTGCTTTTTACTTTTTACATTTGCCTTTTGACTTTTTATGGGAGTGTGGCATCAAATAGCAGAATATCTATACCTGAAAAAAAAGGATCCTAACCGGCCAAAAAGCAAATGGATCGGGTACATGCATGGCATAAACAGGATCAGTCTCCTGATCTTCATCCTTTGTCTTATTATTCTTGCCTTTAAGTTGCTAAGGAAATAAAATCAAAAATAGACCGGGCTGCTTTGGCAGAGGCATTGCCTCCTTTACTCAATAAACTTTTCAGTTCATCATAGTCTTTAAAAAGGATCGCCAGCTTTTCTTTGTTATTAAGCAATTCATCCAATTCCTTTTTTAGATTCTCCACCGTTAGTTGGTCCTGGATCAGTTCTTTTACAACGAGTTTATCCATGATAATATTGACGAGCGATATGTACTTTACCTTGATGACCCGTTTCGCGATCTGGTAGGAGATGGGTGAACCTTTATAGCAAACAACCTCAGGAACGCCAAACAAAGCGGTTTCAAGTGTAGCCGTGCCTGATGTTACCAATGCAGCTTTTGCCTGCAACAACAAATCATACGTCTTATTTTTTGCAGTGCTGACGTTGGGATAACGATCCGTAAATAATTTATAGAACTCATCACTGATAGCCGGCGCCTGTGCTACGACAAACTGGTGATCCGGGAAGTGTTTACTGACTTCCAACATTACAGGAAGTTTTTTTAATATTTCCTGCTTTCGACTTCCAGGAAGTAATGCAATGATCCTTTCGGACAACTGACTTCCGTCCCGATAGCTATCGGGGTCTGACTTCTGACTTCCGACCTCCGACTTCTTACTGTCGATCACTTCAACCAACGGATGCCCCACATACTCAACATCCCAATCCCATTTGTTTTTGAAATATGCCTTTTCAAAAGGAAGTATCACCAGCATCTTGTCAATAGTCTTCTTCATCGACTTCACGCGGTTCTCTTTCCATGCCCAGACCTGGGGACTGATATAGAAAATCACTTTTGATCCTGATCGTGTAAAGAGTTCTTGTTCTTTAGCCCATTTGGCGATGCGAAGATTGAACCCGGGATAATCAACGAGGATCAATGCATCGGGTTTGAATTGAAGGATATCTTCTTTACAGAATTTTAGATTACGAAGGATGGTGCGCAAATTCATAAGCACTTCTGTAAAGCCCATAAAGGCGAGGTCGCGGTAATGTTTTACTAGTTCTCCACCAGCTTCCCGCATTTTATCTCCTCCCCAGCAACGAATGGACGCAGCGGGATCCAGCTTCTTTATTTCCCTTATCAGATTACTTCCATGCAGATCACCCGATGCTTCACCTGCGATGATGTAATACTTCATGCTATCGCTTTAAGGAGTTGGTTGAAAGGACAAAAAATCAATTAAAGATAGGAAAGATGGCTGGCGCTGACCGGTAGCTCAGTTGAGGATCTTCAATAAAAGGATACCGATACCATAGATCAGCGTAACGATAAATATCCCTTTGGCGGTATGATCGCGGTGCGTATTGACATATAATGTAAATAGTACGACGTTTGCCAGTAATGAGAGTGAACCGATCGATGTGATCAGCTTATTGTTATTGAAAAACTCGTCTAAAAAACCCCCGAATGTGCTGGAAGGGAATTTTATGAAATAGATGATGACGAGGCCGAGCACGGGGCCAACAATTCCTAATACCAATCCTAGTTTCAGGTTATCCCTTTTAAAGATCATAGTTCCCATAATTTTTTCAGTCGGTTCATAAGAACGTAATTTGTCAGGTCAAATTGTACAGGTACGACGCTAACATAGTTATTTGCCAGGGCCCAGACATCCGTATCTGTTCCTTTATCAAAATTGACGAACTCACCGGTCAGCCAATAATATTTTCGTCCATTGGGGTCTACGCGTTCTACAAAATCTTCTTCATACTTGGCATAAGCCTGTTTGCATACCATGATACCATTCAGCAATTCCTCCGGGACGGAAGGGATGTTTACATTAAATACAGCATGCTTGTCCAGTTTTGTTGTTAGCATTTTTTCTACTACCATTCTCGCATATTTGCGGGCACCCGTGAAATCGGCTTCAATATTATAGTCCAATAATGAAAAACCGGCAGATGGAATGCTTTCAATAGCTGCTTCTACAGCAGCCGACATCGTCCCGGAATATATAACGTTTATACTATGGTTGGCCCCATGATTGATACCACTCAGGCAAAGATCGGGTTTACGATGAAGAACCTTGTCAACAGCCAGCTTGACACAATCCACCGGGGTGCCTGTGCAGGAATACGATTCAATATCACCAAACATGTGAACCTTGTGCAGCCGAAGGGGCTGGCCGATGGTGATGGCGTGACCCATACCGGATTGAGGTTTGTCGGGGGCAACAACGATGATCTTACCGAGATCTTTAACAGCTTCAACAAGATTCATGATACCCGGGGCCGATACACCGTCATCATTTGTGATCAGGATAACGGGCTGCTCCTTTTTCGCACTTATGGTAACTTCTTTTGCCTTTGTTGTTTTTTTCGGAGCGGTCTTTTTTGATTTAGCCATATGCAGCGCAAAAGTGATACTTTTTTCGCATTCATCAAATAATGGTCTGTGTTCGCTCCGCGGATGGGAGGGTTACACAGAGAACCGCAAAAGGAGACACGGAGGACCACAGAGTTTTTTTCATTCATACATACATATATAATAGGCCCTTTGGCTCTCTGTGTCTGCTCCGCGGCACTCTGTGTAACTCTCTTTTTGCATTTGTCAAATAAATTAGTATTTTGCAGCTAAATAAATTAGGTTATGGCCATTGCCAACAAAAATCTGAAATACCTTCGCAAACTCCGTGGATGGACACAGGAAGAGTTTGCCCAAAAACTCCGCATCAAACGGTCACTTCTTGGCGCCTATGAAGAAGAAAGAGCTGAGCCGCGGATCGATGTATTAGAAGTAGTGTGCGATATCTTCAAACTGACGCTGGATGATCTGTTACGGAAGGACGTCAGCGAGAACAAAACAAATTACCTGGCTAAGCGTCGCGCCATGAAACTGGCGGCCGGCCGCAGCGACATTCCCTTTGTGCCGATAAAAGCAGCAGCAGGTTACCTGGCTGGTTATGCTGATCCGGAATTTGTTGATGAGTTAAATACATTCACTTTGCCCATGCTGGCTGGTGGAAATTACAGGGCATTTGAAATTGTAGGTGACTCCATGTTACCGACTCCGAGCGGATCCGTTATTGTCGGGGAGAAAGTGGAGAGCATCGACGATGTAAAAAATAATACGCCTTGTATCGTAATTTCAAGAAATGAAGGCATCGTTTATAAACGCGTTCAAAAAAATGGACGGGCAAAAAACAAGTTGACCTTAGTAAGTGACAATCCCGTTTTTCATCCTTACCTGGTGAATACAGATGAGATCCTCGAAATGTGGCAGGCGCAGGTAGTCATTGCAAAGATGAATACACAGCAGCGATGGAACATGAACCAGCTTGCCGATATGGTGACGAACTTACAGGAGCAAGTGGTTTCCCTTAAAAAAAGAATGAATTAGCCCGCAAACTGGTGGATAAATCATTTTTTTTCAGCCATACAATTCCGGCCTTCACAGCAGTCTTTCTATCTTTGCCGGGATCAAATAAATGCTGCTGAAAAGGCTTTTTAACTTATCCCTGCTATTGCTTGTGTGCGTCCTGGTGAATTCGCAAGGTAAATCACTACAGGCTGTAAAGGCTACTCATCCCCCGAAAATTGACGGGGTCCTTGATGATGTAGCCTGGCAAAACGTTCCCCCAGCAACCGATTTTATACAGAATTTTCCAAATTATGGCGCCGCCGCTTCTCAAAAAACAGTAGTAAAGATCGTTTATGACAATTCGGCTATTTATATTGGGGCCTATTTGTATGATGATCCCGCACTGGTAAGAAAACAGATCACGGCTCGTGATGAAGAACAACAAAAAGATCTCGATTACTTCTCTGTTTTTTTTGATACATATAAAGATCACCAGAATGGTTTCCAGTTTCTCGTGACCTCCTCCAATGTGCAAACAGATGCAAGGCTGGCGGCGAATATTTCTTTACTTCCCGGTGAATATGGCGACAAGACCTGGGACGCCGTGTGGGATAGTAAAGTGAACATTACCCCCGATGGGTGGATCGTTGAAATGAGGATCCCTTATCTCTCACTGCGATTTGCCAGGAAGACAATGCAGGACTGGGGGTTGCAATTACAGCGTTCTGTAAGGCGTAATAATGAAGTAACATACTGGAGTGCGGTCGATCCAAACATAAATGGATTCGTTAACCAATTCGGAACGCTGACAGACCTCGCAGATATTCAACCGCCGCTGCGACTTAATTTCTCCCCTTATGTTTCTACCGGGTTGCGCTCAACTCCAAAGAATGGTGTATATAAAAATGAGTGGCTCGCCAGCGGCGGGATAGATGTTAAATACGGGATCAATGAAAGCTTTACGTTGGATGCAACACTGATCCCCGATTTCGGGCAAGTGGTTTCAGATAACGTAGTCAATAATCTTACACCCTATGAAGTAAGATTTGATGAGTACCGTCCATTTTTTACAGAAGGAACCGAGATATTCAATAAGGGCGGGTTGTTTTATTCGCGGCGCATCGGTGCTATACCAACTGGATTCCCAACTGTCGATAGCCTGGGCGAATTTGATCCGAATATTGAAGTGGTAAAGAACCCCGCCCGCACAAGACTTTACAATGGTATCAAATTGTCAGGTCGCACTAAGAAGAAACTGGGCATCGGTATCTTTAATGCCGTTACGGCACCCATGTATGCTACTGTCAGAAGCAAATTGAATGGTGAGAAGACCAGAATACAAACAGAAGAATTGAGCAACTACAATATAGTTGTTCTCGACCAGGCATTGAAAGGACGATCGTACCTGACATTTACCAACACAAATGTTTTGCGAAACGGATCAGCAAGAGACGCAAATGTGACGGGTCTTGATCTGAGCCTGTATGATAAAAGCAATACCTACAACTTCAGGGCCGACGTCAATTACAGTAAAGTATTCATGACGGATTCATATGATGGTTACAATACCCTGGCGAGATTTGGAAAAGTGAGTGGAAAGTTCCAGTTCTACGTTCAGAACACGATGTGGTCACCGCATTATGATCCCAATGATCTTGGTTACCTGACGGCAGCCAACCAACACAGTTATGTAGCTAACGTGAGCTACAACCAGTTTACACCTACAAGTAAGTTTGTTAATTATAGTTATTCGTTCAAATCGGTCTATCGCCGGCTATACCAACCCAACGAATACCTTGATCTGACCTTGCAAGGCACGGCTAACTGGACGTTCAGAAATTTCTGGCAGTCAACTTTGATCTTAGGCTACCTGCCCGACCAACACGATTACTTCCTTCTTGGACGGCCGTATTCCAAATATGCAAGGCGGCCAGGATATGGATTAGTCAATTTGCTTGGCAATACAGACGGACGCAAAAAGCTTCTCTTTAATTACAATTTACTCCTGTCGAATTTCTTTAATGTACCCGGCAAGAAATATCATATCGCCGAAGGCGGAGTACGTTACCGGTTCAGCAATAAGTTCTCGCTTGAGCTTTCTCATCGTCATGAAGGAGAGACAGACTACATTGTTTACGCCGGGAAGGAAACCAATGGCGATCCGATCATTGCGTTTGTAGATTTTAAAGATGTTACCTCCATTCTATCGGGCATATACAATTTCACGCCTCGTATCAATCTTACGTTAAGAGCAAGGCATTACTGGAGCAATGTGATCTATAAAAGCTTTGCCAATGTAGACCAGCGCGGCAATGCTGTACCCCGTTCCTTTATCAATGACAGGGATGAAAACTTCAACATCTTTAACCTTGATGCTTTCTTTACCTGGGATTTCCGGTTGGGTAGCAGGTTAATACTTGGCTATAAGAATGCACTTGGTGACGATGAATATGTTAATGGCATCGTTAAAACGAATTATGTTGAGAACCTTGGCGAAACATTTACTCTTCGCCATGCAAATGAACTTACACTTCGCTTTATCTATTTCCTGGATTATGAACAGTTGAAGAGGAAACGGTGACTTTTGATTGACTAGCTGGTTCGACATAACACAGAAATCGCAAATCCCAGGAAACAAGAACCAAATAAATCCGAAAGTTGAAAGAGTCCGCTCCCGATGAAATGCTTTGTGAATTTCAAGGTTCATTATCAGCATTTCAACGTCTTAAAACCCGAACTGTGAAGGATATCTTTCCGGCAATTAAACCAACACAACATCATTTTCAATAATCGCAAACACTTTCTCATCATCCTTTGCATCTACCCGATAAGTTCCTGTAAACCGGCTGAAGGCAGGAAGCACGCAATATTTTTTGGTGAAATAGAAACAAGGGAAGTGAAGTGATTGCCTGCCACGCCCTCTTATACTGACCCCTGGGTGCAAATGACCAGAGAAAATATATTGGTCTTTTGAAGGCTTGATGCCATTGGCCAGGATATCATGGACAAATAAGAATCGCTGTATACCATATTGTGCGGTGCTGATCGTAATATTCGCATCGTTATACCAATCATCTTTCAAAATATCATGATTGCCTTTGACTAAATGCACTTCAAGCAATGGAAAATCATTTCGCCATTTCTGGAACAGGTCCATTTCCTTATTGGCTGTGCTATGCGTCAGGTCGCCGACGATGATCAGACGCCGGGCTTTGAAAAAAAGTACCTGGGCCAGCAAGCGATGCAGATCATCTTTATAAACCTGTTGCGGAATGCCGATACCTTCTTTACGAAAATGTCCGGTCTTGCCTATATGCAGATCAGCAACGATCAGCGTCGCTTCGTTTTCCCAAAACAACGTCCTGTCAGCACTCATGATCAAATGATCAGTTCCGATAATATGGGATACGTAACTACTCATGGGGATGCAAATGTAATTTCTAATCATCGCAAGTGCAATGATAATTATCGGCGATGCGTCATTTGTTAATTCCTGGTGGACATCAATTAAACCAGTAAGAAAAAATTGTAAATGATTTGTTCATTATAAGCGAATCCGTGCTTAACAAACATTTGGCGTTTCTCGCGGCGACGCGGTGACGCAACGTAGAGAGATTATCAACCATTACTTCGCCGCGCCTCTGCGTCGTGGCGAGAAATTTATCTTTCCAGTTGCATCTGCATCTTTCGTACGCGATCTTCAAGTTTTTCGGAAGAAAGATCTTCCCGCATACTATCGACTTTGATCGGGAAACAAAAAGGGGTGAGTTGTTCGGGGAATGTCAAAACGATCTTTGATTGTTGTATTCTTTCAAGCATATCTCTTAAGCGGGCCTCTTCCATTTGCTGGTCCATTACTTCCTGGTAGGCCTGGCGAAGCAACAAATTGTTGGGTTCATATTCGCTAAACACATTAAACAGCAACGAAGCCGATGCCTGCAGGTGTCTTGCTTTCTTTTGTTCACCCGGCATACCCTGGAAGATCAATCCACCGATCACGGCTACATCCCTGAATTTTCTTCTTGCCATTTCAGCTGCATTGACACTTCGTTGTATATCGGCCAGGAGATCATTGGGAGAAAATAATTCATATACATTCGTATCATCAACGGGTATAGGCTGGTCACTTAATAATTCAAAGCCATAATCATTCATGGCAAAAGAAAAAGTAATGGGCCTGATTTGGCTGATGCGATAAGCAAGTATCGCAGCCATCGCTTCATGCACCAATCTGCCTTCAAAAGGATAAACGAATAAATGAAAACCGTCTTTTGTTTCTATTTGCTCAATCAGTAATTCATTTTTCTTCGGGACATGTGAAAGCTGTTCTTGTAAACGAAATAATGGTTCTAATACTTTCAATTCGATGTTTTGGTGAGTGGTGAGTCGGGAGCCGGGAGTCAGTTCAGTCGCGACTGCCGACTGCCAACTGCCACCTGCAGACTGCAGACTGGCTTCATTTAGTGTCTCCCTCAATATTTTTCCCAGGTTAGCACTCAACGGCATCCTTCCTCCCTGCCAACTTGGTACCGCTGATTTCTTTGCATTACTCTTTCTTACAATTGCCGTCATTTCTTTAATCATCACAAATTCAAGTATCCTGCCGGCGAGAGTAAATGCATCACCGGGCTGTAACCTGGAGATGAACCATTCTTCAATTACACCCACATATCCGCCTCCCATGAATTTTACTTTCATCATCGATTCGCTTACGATCGTACCAATATGCAACCGGTGCCGCATAGCCAGCCGACGGCTCTTGATCTTATAAACGCCATCTTCCACCTCCGTCTTTTTATAATCGTCGTATTGTTGCAACGCCCTTCCACCTTCGGTGATAAAATGAAGCAGTTGTTCCCATTCTTCACTGGCAAGATCGCGGTAACAATAAGTGCTTTTAATCTCTTCAAATACCAATTCAGGAATAAAGCCATCCGATATGGCCAATGTATTTAAATATTGTATCAACACATCATAACAAAGTAACATGGGCTGTCGGCTCTCAATAATTCCTTTGTCAATCGCTTTCTTTAATGCGGCAGCCTCTGCTAATTCCAGCGAATGTGTTGGCAGAAAATATATTTTACTGATCGCATCGGGACTATGGCCGCTTCTTCCTGCCCTTTGTAAAAAACGGGCGACACCTTTGGGAGAACCAACCTGTATGACCGTTTCAACGGGACGAAAATCCACACCCAGGTCAAGACTTGCTGTACAAACAACAGCTTTCAGTTTTCCTGTATGCAGGTTTTCTTCTACCCATGTTCTCAACTCCATGTCGACCGATCCATGGTGAAGTGCAATTGCGCCGGCGAGATCGGGACAAATAGTAAGGATCTTCTGGTACCAGATCTCACTCATCCCTCTTGTATTGATAAATATAAGTGTCGTGCGGCTCTTTTCAATTATAGGAATAACCTTATCGGCTAACTTAATACCGAGATGACCGGCCCACGGAAATTTCTCAATCTCGTCAGGAAAGATGGATTCGATCTCAATGCGCTTATCCATGTTGGCTCTTACGATAACACCGGGTGTATTTAATGGAGACATTAATACATCCTTTGCTTCGTCGAGGTTACCGACAGTTGCAGAGATACCCCAGATGGAGAGCCAGGAGTCGTTAGTCGATAGTCGTGAGTCGGCACGCGATAGTTGATAGGCGATGGTAGTTAGTGGGGCGTTGTTCGTCTTTGAATGATCAGTGACTATTGACTCATGACTCATGACTATCGACTTCTTACATCCGATGATGCGGCTTATCGCTAGTTCTACCTGTACACCTCTTTTGCTTCCGATCAATTCATGCCATTCATCGATAGCGATGATCTTTAGTGAGCGAAAATAATTTTCATAACCTTTTTGTGCGAGCAGCAAATGCAAACTTTCAGGAGTGATGATCAACACTTCCGGCATTTGTAATTTTTGCCTTTGCTTTTCGGCAACCGGCGTATCTCCATTTCGTATGCCAATCTTCCAACCAATTTCCAACTCATTGACCACTTCTTCCATTGCACGGCCAATGTCTTTGGCTAAGGCTCGGAGCGGAGTTATCCATAATAACTGCAAACCAACCTTTGCATTTTTCTTAATGTCATTATTGTTGTTGATGAATTGAATGATGGCTCCAAGGAAAACAGAAAATGTTTTACCGCAACCGGTCGGCGCATTCACCAGCCCGCTTTGACCGTAAAGAATGTGCTGCCATGTTTCTTCCTGGAAAGTAAAGGGGTGAAAGTTTTTTTGCGCAAGCCACTCTTTCACTAATTGGTATCCCCTCGTCTGCTGCAACATGCTGCAAACTTAGTGTTGAAAGTTGAAAGTTTGGCGTTTAAAGTTGAGTGAAAATTTTAGATCCATCCGACCAATAACCCGGCGCGAAATGCACGATATTTCCATGCATCCATCCTTTTACTAATGCCCTTCAGCTCTCCAAAAGTTGCGGGTATCAATACGAACTTTATTCCAATGGGAAAAGGCGCCACAAAGAATTGCCAAGGGCAATATGGTAAGACTGCGAAACCGGAAGTTTCGCAGAGCCATCGATTTTCATCGCGCTTGAATTTTTTCAGGAAAAAAACATGTGAAGAGCGTTAAATCATCTTTGATCCAATTTGATTCAATATTATGTTTGCGGTGATTAAAAGCTTTTTTTTTGTTAGCTGATTGGGGTACTCATTGTTTACAATGACGATTTTATTGGATCGCTCTTGCAATTGTGTTTGATTTATGTCAACGTGATGAAATAAAAAATGCATTTTGGAAAATTGGTAAATCCCGTTTACATTCGGTTACCATTGTGTTTTTGGTATTTGTGATCATTTCTACCAATCCACCTCCCTGTTGATCCAGATCCATTTCCCTGTTATTATTTGAATAAATGGTTTAGACTATTGCCAGGTGCTTTCGTATTCGGCATATAGTTTTTATTGTGTCCATATCCCCGAAATTCCCCAATTAACCTGAGCAGGATCATTGATGGTCCTTATTGTCTTAATTATTGGGAATACAAAACCGCTTATGAGAAGTCTCCGTGTGTTACTGGTGAATAAACCAGGGAAGAACGAAACGTCTGCTTGTCGTCAATTGGAAATTGATGATAGCAATATTATAAACAACTATTCCGAAAACCAACATAAAGCCGGGGTCGCAGCCTTAGACACTGCTTCGCCGGTTTTTTTATTTGATACTGCCATCCTTAACTACAAGAAGTTTTTTATGAGTTACTCAACTATCCCAACCAACCTTAGCCAGGCTTTAGTGAACAGTAAAAATACAAACGCATCGATGCTGCGAAACATCCGGAAAATGTTTATGTATTGTTTGATGATGGGATTGTTTGTGATGGGAGGGAAGATGAGTTATGCTCAGGTTCCTATTTTGTATTATGATTTTGAAAACAATACTACCAGGACAACATTTGAAAATTTAGTTGAGCAAAGTATCAATACCGGCAGTGGTGCTTTAACAAGAGCAGGTAATACAACTACTGTTTCAGGAGTCGGAGGAGCTGGAACATTTAATAGTGGAGTGGCCGCAGGTCAAGGCATTACTTCTTCAAATTGGTCATCTTCGACAACTGATCAGGGAGTATCTGCAACAGATTATTTTCAATTTGTAGTTAATACTTCGGGTTTTGCCGGTATATCAATTTCATTCGATAATCAGGCTTCTGCGACCGGTCCTGCAAGAGTTGGTATATTGTATAGCACAGACGGATCAACTTTTAATATCGCTTCCACTGCACCGATATTAACTGGAAATGCTGCTTTTTCCGCGGCTAGTAATTTTTTACTTCCAATAGGTGCGGATAATCAAAGTTCAGTAACTATTCGAGTGTATACTTATGCAGGTAGTGCGGGTGATAGAACAGGCAGAAGTGCTTTTGGAAGCGGAGGTACTTTTCGAATAGACAACTTAACAGTATCCGCTACAACTGAAACAACTTCTAAAACATTGCTGAATTATCCTAATGTTGGCCTGTCAATAAAATCAGGGACGGCATTTACCCCAATTTATGCAAATTTTGAAGTTAGTAGTACTGCTCAAGCAACTTGCCCGTCAGCTATTACTTTTTCGGGTACTCTTTCTGTAGGAGGTTCTGCTGCATTTATTGCTGCAGGAATTCTCACAAATAATGGTACTGCAACAATCAGTGGTAACTTCCAATTAAATCAAGGTGGTTCAGTAAGTGGAAATGCGCTTTCATATGGAGCATCGTCAACTCTTACCTATGCTGGTACATCAGCCCAAACGGTATCAACAAATGAATTTCCGTTTGGTGCCGGTGCACCGGTTAATCTTACAGTAAATAACCCGGCCGGTGTAACGCTTGGAATTACCCGCGCCATTGCCGGTGGCAATCTTACGCTGACAGATGGAGATTTGAATATTGCTTCGGGAGCTGCTCTTGTAATGTCAGGTGGTTCTATTACCGGGACAGGTGCAAGATCGATCACCGGGTCCGGAGGTATCGCTGCTACATCTAATCCTACAACAATCAGTTCAGCGCTTAGTTCTCTTACTATTGATGGCACTTCTTTCCTTAGTACAAGCTCTGTTCTGACTAATAATACTACTCTTAATATTAATGGAAGTTTTGTAATGCAAGCCGGGGCATCAGCTGGCGGAAATCCTTTTGTATATGGAAGCGTTTCCTCTTTAACTTATTTAGGCAACTCACCGCAAACATCAAGCAATGTTGAATTCCCGGGAACAAACGGCCCTTCATCACTACACATTAGCAACTCTGGCGGGGTGACTCTACATGCAGCCCGTAGTATTACAAACCTGGAACTCTATTCAGGTGTGTTTTCAAATGGTGCAAATCTGAGCATAAAAAATGGTGGCTCTATCACACGACAAGCTTCTTCGTCATTGGCTTCTGCAGTTACCTTCGAAGGAACGGTTTCTGTTTTCTATCCAAACCAGGCAGCTATGACCACTGGTTTTGAAATTCCTTCTTCATCGTCAGCGTTGACAGCACTCGATATGACAAATTCTTTGGTCAATGTTACTGCTGGTTCTGATATAGTGATAAATGGTACCCTTACATTTTACATTAGTAATTTAATACTGGGAAATAGAAATGTTACAGCAAATTCAATAACACGTACTGCGGCGGCCGGTTATGTGGTCACGGACGGAACCGGTACGCTGACTTTAAAAAGTGTCGGCGCAACGCCGAAAATTTTCTATATCGGGAATTCAAACAGCAGTTATACCCCGATAACAATCAGCAATGGTGGTGGCGATGATTTTACGGTAAGGGTAAAACCAACATTTACCAATGCACCATTCGATCCAACTAAAGTTGTAAACTTAGAATGGATCATAACTAAAACAGGTTCGCAAACCGGAAATAATGTTACCCTCACCCCACAATGGAATGCAAGTAATGAAGCAGGAAATCCATCACCTACATTTAACAGGGCTGCAGCATTAAAACTTGGTCATTACAGCGGCACTTCATGGGATGAAATAACGGCGGGTGCAGTGTCAGGAGCAGGTCCTTATACAACTACTGTCACTGGTATCAGTTCATTCTCACCATTTGGTGTGGGCAATACTAACGCATTTGTCGCTGCGTGCATAGGTCCTTCTATATCTGGTCAACCACTAGCCACGCAAACAGTTTGTCAAAACGGAATTCCAACTGATTTAACTGTGGCAGCAACCGGTGACGGATTATCTTATCAATGGTTCAGAGATGATGATGGTATTGGTAATGATGAAACAACATCGGTAGCATCAACACAAATATTCACTCCGCCAACAGGTGCCACAGGAACGGCTAAGTATTTCTGTAAGGTAACAGGAACCTGCGGCACTGCTTATTCCAATTATGCAACAGTGATCGTGAATGCCGTTTCAGTTAATAGCACGCAGACGAATATTTTATGTTATGGTGAATCAACCGGTGCTATCAATATTACGGTATCAGGCGGAACATCACCTTATACGTTTGCATGGACGGGCACAGGCGTAAATGTGAATGCTGAAGATCAGACAGGATTGGCAGCAGGTAATTATAGTGTCGTCGTAACTGACTTCAATGGATGTTCTGCGCCTTCATACCCGGTAACATTAACACAACCTGCCGTTGCGCTCTCTTGTTCAGCAGTTGAAACATCACCGGCATCATGCGGCGGCGCTAACGGATCAGCCACCGTGAACGGAGCAGGAGGAGCTGGTGGGTATACATACCTTTGGGATAATTCAGCAACCGGGTCTACCGCAATTGCTTTGAGTGCGGGTCTTCACTCAGTAACTGTAACAGATGCGAATGGATGTACCAGCAACTGTTCAGTGACAATTTCAACTGCCACTGCACCTGAGATCAATGTGCAGGGTAACAGTGCTACTATTGCCGACGGTGATAATACTCCGTCATTAACTGATCATACCGATTTTGGAAGTGTGAACGTTGGTAATAACCTGGTCCGCACTTACACGATACAAAATACCGGAAGCGCTAATCTAACGGTCAACTCTATTTCAATTGGCGGAGCAGATGCTGCAATGTTTGCTGCAGGAACATTGACACCGTCATCACCCATCGCAACGGGCAACTCAGCTACATTCTCCGTGACGTTTGCTCCAACATCGGGTGGATTGAAGTCGGCAACCGTAAACATTAACAGCAATGATTGCGATGAAGCCATTTATGACTTTGCTGTTCAGGGAACCGGTATCTCACCTGCTACTGATTGTGATATCGCTACGTCACCGATCACGGTCAGGAACGCGGCTAATACGGCGAACATCACAAGTATTTGCGTCGGCCAGCAGGCAAACTTCAGGTTCTCGGTAAGTAATGCCGGCACATCTGGTTGCACTATACCCGTGGGAAGCGTGGTTGCTGTATTAGATTTCCCGACACTTGCCGGCCCGGTCAAACCATATATATATAATGGTCCGGCAAGCTTTAACACAACCTATTTTACGTGGGCTTACAATAGTATCGATGAAGTATTGGAAGGAACTAACCATACGGCTATCCCGGCCGGCGCAGTTGATGCAGACATTCTCGTTCCTGTTCTCGGCAACGCAGCAGGAACAGGTAATAGTAATATCAACCTGACACAGCTTGGCGCAACTGCAGACAATGTTGGAAACAATAATGCCACTGCTCAATTAACGGTAAATGCACTGCCTGTTGTAACTTGTCCTGCAAACTTTACAGTTTGTCCCAATACTCCTGCCTTCGCATTATCTGGTGGAAGTCCGGGCGGCGGGACATACTCAGGTTCATTTGTAAGCGCCGGACAGTTTGACCCGGTTGCTGCAGGTAATGGTCCACACACAGTCGTGTATAGCTATACAGGACCAAATGGATGCTCTGCTTCTTGTTCATTTATTATTACAGTAGCCGACAATACACCGCCATTGATCACTTGTCCATCAACGCAAGTATTCATGTTGAATTCAAGTTGCGGCGGTTCTCTCGGCGATTACACATCGATGGCAATAACGAGTGACAATTGCCCCGGAACTATTACGGTTACACAGTTACCAGCACCGGGATCATCTATGTCAGGCGTGGGAACAACGATAGTAACATTGACAGCCATGGATGCAAATGGTAATACGGCAAGCTGTACATTCAATGTCAATCGTGTTGATCAAACACCGCCATCGATCAGTTGTCCGTCGACTCAAACATTGGTGTTAGATGCAAGTTGCAGCGCATCGCTTCCTGATTATACTTCATTGGCGATAACAAACGATAATTGTGGTGGTGTTACAGTTACTCAATCACCGGCACCGGGAACAATTGTTTCTGGAGTGGGAATAACGGTTGTGACATTAACGGCAACCGATGGAAGCAGCAATACATCAAGTTGTAATTTCAATGTAAGCCGTGTTGATCAAACACCACCATCGATCAGTTGCCCACCAACTCAACTATTAGTATTGGATGGAAGTTGCAGCGCATCACTTTCTGATTACACATCATTGGCAATAGCCAGTGACAATTGCGGTGGTGTAACAGTTAGTCAATTACCGACGCCGGGCACAATTGTTTCTGGAGTGGGAACAACAGTTGTGACATTAACGGCAACCGATGGAAGCAGCAATACATCAAGTTGTAGTTTCAATGTCAGCCGTGTTGATCAAACGCCGCCATCGATAACTTGTCCACCAACGCAACTATTAGTGTTGGATGGAAGTTGCAGCGCATCACTTTCTGATTACACATCATTGGCAATAGCCAGTGACAATTGCGGTAGCGTAACAGTTAGTCAATCACCGGCACCGGGAACAATTGTTTCGGGAGTGGGAACAACAGTTGTGACATTAACAGCAACCGATGGAAGCAGCAATACATCAAGTTGTAGTTTCAGTGTCAGCCGTGTTGATCAAACGCCGCCATCGATTACTTGTCCACCAACGCAACTATTAGTGTTGGATGGAAGTTGCAGCGCATCACTTCCGGATTACACGTCATTGGCGATAGCAAGTGATAATTGCGGTAGTGTAACCGTTACTCAATCGCCAGCACCAGGAACAATTGTTTCGGGAGTCGGAACTACGGTAGTCACGTTGATAGCAACGGATGGAAGCAGCAATACAGCAAGCTGTTCGTTTAATGTGAACAAGGTTGATCAAACGCCACCATCTATCAGTTGTCCTTCGACTCAAACATTAGTATTGAATGCAAGTTGCAGCGCATTACTTCCTGACTATACAGCATTAGCAATAGCAAGCGACAATTGCGGTGCCGTAACAGTTACCCAATCACCTGCACCGGGAACAACTGTTTCGGGAGTTGGAACCACGGTCGTTACATTGACAGCGACAGATGGAAGCAGTAATACAGCAAGCTGTTCGTTTGATGTTAGCAGAGTTGATCAAACGCCGCCATCGATCAGTTGTCCTTCGACTCAGACATTAGTGTTAGATGCTGGTTGTAGCGGAACGTTGGCTGATTATACCTCGTTAGCAATAGCAAGCGATAATTGCGGTAGCGTAACCGTTATTCAATCCCCGGCACCAGGAACAAGCGTTTCGGGAGTGGGAACAACGGTGGTGACATTGACAGCAACAGATGGAAGCAGTAACACGGCAAGTTGTTCATTCAATGTCAACCGTGTTGATCAAACACCACCATCGATCAGTTGTCCTTCGGCTCAAACGTTAGTGTTAGATGCCAGTTGCAGCGCATCACTTCCTGATTATACATCATTGGCAATAGCCAGTGATAATTGCGGTGGCGTAATAGTTACTCAATCACCGTCACCGGGAACAATTGTTTCAGGAGTTGGAATAACTGTTGTGACATTGACAGCAACGGACGCAAGCAGTAATACAGCAAGCTGTTCGTTCAATGTAAACCGTGTTGATCAAACACCACCATCTATCAGTTGTCCTGTGACACAGATACTGGTATTGAATTCAAGTTGTGCCGGAACACTCAGCGATTATACATCCCTTGCAATTGCCAGTGATAATTGTAGCAGCGTAACGGTGTCACAATTACCCGCACCGGGATCAGGAGTATCAGGAGTGGGAATTACAGTAATAACATTGACGGCCCAGGATGCCAGCGGTAACACAACGAGCTGTACATTCAATGTAAGCAGGGTAGATCAAACACCACCTTCATTTACTTTCTGTCCTTCCCCGGTAACGAATGCACCGGTGAATGCGGCAGGATGCAAGGGCTCGGTGGTAACAACACAACCAACTGTAGCCGATAATTGTGGTTTGGCAAAACTTGAATGGGCACTCACTGGAGCGACAACCGACGCATCTCCGAATACCGGTATGAATTACCTCCCTTCACCTTACTTATTTAATGCAGGATTGACAACGGTTACTTATACCGCAACGGATGCGTCAGGCAATACAAGCACCTGCATCTTCACGGTTAATGTTGTGAATACTCTTTCTGCGAGTGTGAGTGGTACAACAACGGTTACACAAGGACCAACGACTTCATCTGTCACGTTTGGTGGAACCGGTGGTACATTGCCTTATACATTTACTTATAACGTTAATGGCGGATCAAATCAAACGATATCAACAACCGGTGCCAATACAACTGCCGTTGTCCAACAATCAAATGCAGCAACGGGAACATTTACCTATACATTGGTCAGCGTTACCGATGCAAACGGGTGCACGGGTAGTCTTGGAAACGCAACTGCGACAATCACAGTTGTGCCAGGACCTCCCGATCTGTTCTCAACGATCGACCGGCCACTCAATACTCAATTCACGAATGGTGGGCCTAACGGAGAAAAGGAAGGATACGTGACAATATCCAATGCGGCCGTTGATCCGACTACCGGTGCGATTACATTCAGAATAGCAATTCCGAATAACTTTACATTGACACTGTTGCCCGGAACAACCACCTCGGCTGGAAGCGCTGTCAACAACGGTGACTGGAACATAACAATGCCTACTTTGTTTTATTATGAGTTGACATCGAAGCCCGCTGTTGTTATTAACGGTAGCCTTGCCTTCGCGAGGATAGGATTTAAATTGACCGCGACTGGTACGCCAAATACAACAGGGATCATGACGGTCAGTATCATCAATGGAACCGGAGGCGCAACGGTTAGTACGGGCGATTCGAATAACAGCAATAACCAATCAGTCAAATTGTTTACTATTAACTAATGCAACCATAACAATATGAAACGAGTTATCTTCTTATTAATGACAGGTTCACTACTGAACGCATCCTTTGCGCAGAACTGTGACATTGCGCAATCAGGATTGAAAGTGTATGATGCAGGTAATACGACAAGTATTACAACGATACCGCGTGGACAAACAGCTAACTTTCGGTTCAGTATTAAGAACACCGCTACTGCCGGATGTTCCATTCCAGCCGGATCTGTTACAGCCGTGTTTGATTTTCCCACATTGAGTGGTAACATAAAACCTTATGTTTATAGTGGTCCCACCAGTTTTACTTCCGGGTATTTTACCTGGAATTATGACGCAGCTGCTGAAGTATTGATCGGAACCAACAACCAGGCAATTCCTGGTGGCGAAGGTGATATCGATGTTATTGTAAAAGTCAAAGGTAATGCAGCGGGTACCGGCAACAGCAATCTGAACTTAAGCCAGGGAAAAGGAGTATCAGATAATATGGTCAACAACTTTAATGTCGCAAGACTATCTGTGTCGGCGACCGGATCACACCCGGTTAACTTAACTGGTTTTAATGCCAGTGTTGATCTGTGTGATGTAACAATGAACTGGAAGACCACGTCGGAGAATAACTTCAGTCATTTCGAAATAGAGTTCAGTGAAGATGGCATCATCTTTAAATCAATTGGCAGAATGAATGGAACGAACAGTGTTACGGGCGGCGAATACCAGCTTATTCATGCGCAATTAGTAGCTGATGGCTATTACCGGTTAAAGGAAGTGGCCCAGGATAATAGTATTGAATACAGCAATACCCTTCATGTGGCCACCACTTGTCGTGGCAAAGGAAAGATCGTCGTTCATCCCAATCCTTTGAACTATTCGCAAAAGTTAAAGGTCAGCATCAGTGGTTATACAGGGAAAATGATCGGTGAGTTGTTCAGCAGTACGGGCCAGAAAGTTGCGAGTTATACGCTGGCTAACCGCACGAATGAATTATCGGTTGAGAATTTAAGTGCGGGGAGTTATATGTTGAAGATTCGAAATGAAAATGGTGAAGTGAATTCGTTTAAGGTTGTTGTTACGAGGTGACGAAGGTTCGACGTTTAGAAGTTCAAAGGTTCAAGGGTTTACGGCTCCCGACTCAGGGCTCATCTCTACCGGCTATCAACTATCGACTCAGTTTCTGCTTTGCCTGATTCATAATATCCCTCATCGCCTGATCTCCTTTGATGTCAACTTTTCCAAACCAGTCAAGACTTTCCGCGTACTTTCCTGCATAAAAATAATTCAACGCGAGGTTCTTCATCACCACATCATATTCCGGGGCAAGTTGCATAGCCTGTTTATATAATACAATCGCCGTATCAAATTTCTGCATGTTGGTATACACTGTTCCCCAGTTGTTATAGATCAAAGGACTGTTAGGATTGATGCGATTTGCTTTGTTGATCTCATCCAATGCAGCGGGATAGTTCTTCATCTCGCGGTAGGCCATGCTGCTTCGGATCTCGAGTGGATAACCATTGGGATCAATATTGACAAATGCACTCTTTCCTTTCCTGACTTCTTCCAGCTCGTCCGCCCAGCGACCCGCATTTTCATAAGCTTTTGCATAATTCATGTGAACTTCAAAAAAATATTTACTGAAGCCCAGCATGACATTGATCGCTGTGATGAAAATAAAAGCCGCCTTCCATTTATTGGGTAATGGAATTTTTTTATCCGCGGCGTTATCATCCAATGAACGATAATAACAGCCTCCGATAATTCCCGCCATCAGCAAAACATACAATGTATGTTCTATTCGCTCAGGAGAAAAGCTGAAAAGGTTATCAATGGCAAAGGCAGCCAAACCTGCAAGCATCAATATAACAATGATCTTCCGGTCTTCGGGTTGAGGCCGGAGAAGGACCTTAATTCCCATAGCGACAACGAATGCCCATAATGCAACATAAAGAATAGCACCAGGTATCCCAGTCTCACTCGCTGTTTGCAAATAAACATTATGTACACGATCAGGAACATACATGCCACCGGCCCATGACATACCCGTTGTTCCATAAGAAGGCACAACGATCTTCCAGTTGCCCGGGCCTGTACCGGTAACCGGGTGATCTTTTATTACCAGCATCGTTTTCTTCCATATCTTGATCCGTTCGCTGATGTTGGTAGAACTGTTGGCTGTATCCGATGAAGCATTGACCAGGCTTCCTGCCCGTTGTGTCAATGAAGATGACAATTCATCTTTGCCCGTTGCGATGAATAAATACGCGATAGCAATACTTACAACAACGCCGATCGCGGACGCTTTGATCCATCCTTTACGATTAACGGGTGAATAGATGATGACTAATACCAGCGATACAATAATAATGGCTGCTGTGGCGAGCCAGGCTGATCTTGTTTGTGAAAGGATAACCGAGATGATAATTCCCAGGATCGCAACACCACTTACATATCGCCACCAGTTGGTTGACTTATATAAAACGAGTAAAACATAGGGCAATAGCAATGCCTGCGCTGATCCAAACAAGTTCCGGTTCGCCATCAATCCATATGGCTTGGCATTGGCGCCGGGAATATCAGTGAAGGCAATATCATAATATTGAGTGATGCCGGCAAAACTTTGAATGATGGATGAGATGACAATAGCGCGGCATAGTTTTAATAATTGTGATTCTTCATTGGCTGTCACCTGCATGATGAGCCAGAGCAGCAATATGTTTAATAGTTGTCTTGCGATCTCATAATAAGCCGGTATGACATTTACGGCCGCCGATGCGGCAATAATGCTCCAGCCGCAATAAGCAAGACCAGTGATAAAAACCATTTTGAGCAACCGTGAATTGGCAAAGGATATAACGCTGGTTTTCCTGGCGAGATAAAAAAACAAAATAAACAATAGCATGAAGATGCCCAGGAAAATATAGCGAACGCTCAATGATGGGTCCATTGCTTCACTGGAAATAAGAACCGGAAGCACCAATACTAAAATTATAAACCAATTGGTCATGCTGTTGAGACCGGAATAAGAAGCGGTTTTCTTTCCGGTCCTTACTGGTGTGGCAGCAACAGTTGCTTTGGTCTGGTGTTTGGCTTTGTTCTTTTTGGACATTGAGTCAAAGATAGAGGCTAAGGGGGGAAAGAGAAAGAAGCTAAGAGGAGAAAAAAGAAAAAGAGGTTGAAGGTTTAATGTTGAAAGTTGAAGATTGGTTGTTTGGACTCGCACACCCTGGTTTATTCGAGGCCTTGCTCATTTATCGCCTGGCGTAAAGGGAGCACGAAGGGCACGAAGGATTCACAAAGGACACAAAGCATTCCTAAGAATGATTCTTAGAAAATGAAATCTAATTCTTATTGATACGCATACTACGGAGAACATCCCTCTCCTTTAGAGAGGACTACAGGGTGAGGTCGCAGCGCGAAAAACAAAAATGATTCACAGACGATCGATGATCATTGTCCCGAAACGTCTAAGCGGATCCCGGGTTTTATTTCTATTGCGGCACCCGGCTGAAGATTAACGCTGCGGCAACTTGCATTGAAATTTACTTTTGGATAACGGGAGCTGCCGGTGTTTATGATCACATCGGTGTTGGAATCAGGTAGACCGGAACAACCCCAGTTCGAAGCTGTGTGCCAGTCATCATTTGTATTGCCAAGCCAGACAATAGAAAATTTTAAGATCAACGGGGTAGTATATATGGTATTTGCTCCATTGACGATCCTGCACTGGTATTTATATCCATACCATGATGTAGGTGCATCAGCTAAACTAAGAAAAGCAGTCGTGGTTCCCGAATAGTTTGCATTATCGCTTATATCGTTAAATCCACTACCGGTATCCAATTGCCATTGGTAAGTATTACCTGATTGCGTTGGCGCAACGAACGATGCATGCGAACCGGGACATATATTAGTGTTACTGACAGCAGCTGCTGATATGATCAGCTGTGCACCACTTACATTATTGCCGCTGTTGTCAGGCACACCCATTCCCTGTGATAATGTTAGATGACTGATACCTGTTCCCGGTGTAATGCCAATTACTTTTACAAGTATATTGGCATCGCCGTTACCATTTGGGATGGCGGTTGTATTAGTACCCGTTAATATTTTAGTATTGCTATTATAAGTCCAGGTAAAAAAACCTGAAACAAAACTGGCCGGCCCATCATACATATAAGGGCATCCGTTCGTCGGTGTAAAGTCAAGGATAGCGGTGGCACTGTTGGCTGGTATCGTGCAACCAGGATCTGTTCCAAAGTTGGCGATCGAGAATTTAAAATTGGCATTTTGCCCGGCAGGTACCGTGGCTATCGGCGCCGTATTCGCGGCATTAAAAATGGCTAAGCCTGTTTGAGCAATATCACAATTTTGAGCTGAGAGGCGATCAGCGCACAGCGTCAATAAACAAACCATGATTGTTGTAATCTTCATTTTCTTTCTTCTTAGGTGTTAAACAAGTTATAGGTGGTTAGTATGTTTATTAATGAACAATACAGAGTTGTGTGTAATGCAGGGTGGGATTAGCGTGATCATTCAACTGAATAATTCCCATGGAATGTTTGATACGAACATCCGGGTAACTTATTCAATAAGGTGATGGATTTTTGTGAGCCGGGGATTTTTGAGTAAGAATATTGGTGGAAGAGCCTGATCCTGCCTGGTGTTTTTTGTTGCCTGTGATTTTGAGATTAATTGTGACTTAATACAGTTGTGTTGCTTCAATAAATGTACATTATTCCGTTTTAATTCAATAAAAAAATTGGATGTCAGTAAAACAAAAATCCTATCCCGCTTAAATATCATCTGAGGGTTTATATAATCCGCGACTGAAAAGGTGAAAACACTGTTTAGAGCAAGGTTAAAGAACGGTTTCCCACGAATAAGATGAAATGTCTGATTGCATTGCACATGGCGAAAGGACAGAGTTGCTGTTGAAATAGAAGCAGGATTTAATCATTGATTAAGCTTTTTTGTAAAAAGAGAGTGACGGAGATCAATTTATTGAAACCTGCAGAGGATGCAGCATGAACACGGCAATTAAATATTTTTTTTACAACGCAAAAATATCTGCGGATTTTGCCAGCTTCTTGCAGATCGGCCATGATGCGAAACGCTGAAAGCCTTTACAGTCATACGTTTCAGCGCTACACATGCACTTCAATGATGTGAGGGTAAAGTACACCGTGAACGTATTCGCAAAAGAATAAAGTGGGAGCGATTGCAGTCAAAAAAAGTCGCAATGATTTTACAACGGTTTGATCTTTGTCAATAAAATAAGACATGTCATTTAATAAATATTTTTTGAGAATTAGAAAAACCCGTTTACATTCGGTTGCCAATGTGATTAACGACATGTGATCTTATCCTAATCCACCTCCCTGTTGAGCCGATCCACCTCCCTTTTTAACTCACCATTTTTATTGATTTAGGTTTTGACTAACTGCAGCAATGCATGCAAGCAGGCGCATTGTGTTCGCCACCTCATGAAACTGTATCAATGAACCTTGAGCAAGGCCCAAAAAATTAGCCGGGAGTTTTTTTGTTTAAGGAATACAAGACCACTTATGAGAAGAATCCGTGTGCAGTTGTCTGCCATTGAAAGTAGCAAACCTTCATCCTGTTGTCAATTCAGAACTGATAATGGTATTGATATAATTACATCTTCAGAAAACCAACATAGAACCGGTGAGACGAAATCGAAAATTTCGTTGCCGGTTTTTTTATTTGATACATCTCGTTATTACCACAAGACTGCTTTTATGAAATTCCTTTCTACCTCAACAGACAATAATATAACCTGTGTGAACAGGAACATCATGCCGGGTTCTACTATAATTACTAATCAATGTAATGTTATGAGCACAACAACCACAACAAACGTTAATCGCAGTGTGCGTCGTAAAATCTTTAGCAAACTCATCACGGGTTTTTTGGGCGCTATACTATTTTGTGCAACTTCTCTCTCCACCCGCGCACAATGCAGACTGCTTAACGAACCATTTAATGTGAACCCGGTTTTATCGCCAACGAATGTTGATGGTGCGTGGTATCCTGACCGGTATCAACCTGCGGGTTTTGTAGCAGACGCAGGAAGGTTGAAAATATCTATTGATGGGATTGCTGATGGTGCAGCAAACCGGCCCAGTGGTCAACAGGGCTCTTTTTATAATACCCAGGGCCGAAAGTTTAATCAATGTGGTGGTTGTGTAACCGTCTTAAAAGGAGATCTGTTTATTCCTACCGGTTGGGATGTTAGTCACAGAAGAACTGACATGTGGGCAACTGGTTATAATCTCTCGAACACCGTTTCAAGCTATGCAATTATTGGTTTCAAAAATGCAGATGGTGCAAGTCCTGGTATTTTTTATTGGAACGAGAACATTAATGATTGGGTTAATACGGGTCTTGTCATCACGTATAACTCTACTTACAGTTTTGAGATAAGAATTGCAGGAACAAATTTTCAATATTATGTCAATAATGTATTGGTGGGTTCGATTCCGTCTATTAGCACAGCCTATTTTGCTGAAGTTATTATGCAGGCATATAATTTTAATGATCCCACGCTCGTTGCTCCTTATTCTCAAAGTGCTGATTCCTACGATGCATACTGGGATAACCTTATCACCACAGGCACAGGTGGTAAAGTAGTGACCAATACAAATACCGGCCAGACATTTTGCTCAATACAGGCGGCTATTGATGCACCGTTAACATTGAATGGTCATGTGATCGTAGCCAGCGCAGGTACCTATGCTGAGCAGGTTACTGTAAATAAACAATTAACCATAAGAGGTAACAATACAGGAATAGCAGGTAATGGCGTTCGCAACCCGGAATCTATTGTTGACGGAGGTGGCGTTCGTAATGGTTTCAATGTAACCGCTAATGACGTAGTCATCGATGGATTTAAGATCCAGGCATGCGGAGGTGTTGACAATATTTCGGACTGGGGTGTTAACAGTGCTGCTGCTACATCAGGCATGCAGGTGATCAACAATATCTTTACGGATAACAAAATTGGTGCGTATCCACAAGGAACTAACCATATTGTCCGCAAAAACCTGTTTGAAGCGAATAACCGCACCGGTGCAGCCGGCGGTACAAGCGTCTATACTTATTTATCTACAGGTCTGGTGGTAGATGATAATGAGTTCAGGAATAATTCAGTTAATGCTTCGATCCTTTTTGATGGTCCGAATGGACACACGAACGCGACGATCACTAAGAACTATATACATGGTAATACCAACACGGGTTCCGGAACTTATTTTGCCGGTGTGAATGGATTATTGATCAAAGAGAATGAGATCACACATACTGCAGGGCAACGGGCTGTGAAAATCGCCGGAGGCAACAGCAATGTGGTGATTTCTTATAATAATCTTAATAATAATACAAGGGGGATAGAGATTAATACTGACTTTGGCGCCAACAGTAATGTGCAGGCACACTATAATCATTTAGCGAGCAATACAACTGCCGGTATTCAGAATGATGATCCCGGCCTCACGGCGAATGTTACTTGTAACTGGTATGGAAACATTTCCGGGCCTGGTCCCGTTGGAGGACCGAATACTGGTGGCATGGGTTCAAACGTATCTGGAACGGGTGGCGAAGTCTACGCTAATTGGCTCTATTATGGCACTGATGCAAGTGCAAATATTGGAATTCAGCTGCCGACGTCTATAACGGCTATTCCTGGTTCGAATACTTCTCCCGCAGTTAATCATTACAGGATTTTATCCAATGCAATTGGTTGTCTCGTCAGTAATCAGACATTAACTCTGAGCGGGACATTCAATTTGGGAAATGCTACCGCCCAGGCAGAATGGGCCAAAGGAAATAACCAGGTTGCAGGCGATGGACAAGGACCTATAAACGGTACCGGTGATGACTATACCATAACAGCGCCTCAGTCGGTAACAGGAGTTACCATAACAAGTGCATCATTAGGTAGTGCGATGATCCAGGGTCCCGGCGACATTGCGGGTGTAGCGCTCGAGGCTGCATTATTCCTTAATAACAACAGTGCTGCCAGCAGTTTCCAGAACTGGACCATATCGAATCTCATATTTAAGGATTTTGATGTATCAATTATCCAGGATTTGAATGGTGGAAACACAACAGCATTTAATGACTTTAAGATCCTGAACAACCGGTTTGATATACCGGTAGATCTGAATGCGACAACAGGTGGTGAAACGGTAAACTTCCAGAATATTGGTATTCATTTAAGCTTTGGCTCAAACCAGGAGATCAGTGGCAATTTATTTAATGTCGATGGAACCGGTGAAAGCGATGATGGTGCAGCAAAATATTCTTCAACGGTTGTAATACAATCAAACACCAGCGGTGGCACTGTATATGATGGTTTGAAAATTAAAAATAACACGGTCACAGTAACTGGCAACCCGGATCCAGTGGCGCCAGCCGTCATCCGTGGCTTCTGGGAAAATGGAAGTAACAGTGGTGCAGCAATTGAAATCAGTGGTAATATTTTCTCTAATGCAAGTGGTGGTAACACAGCCAATTTGAACAGGCAAACAGCATTCTGGGTAACCTCTCGTTCAGGCGCGGTAAAGAAAGTAGAATATAAGAATAATGAAGTCACCGGATTTAAAGAAGGTGTAGCATGGATCGGTGGTTCGTTTACAAGCAATACTCCTCCTGATTATGAAGCCGGAGCATTCCCTGTTGAAGTAAACAATAACAAATTTGATGGCATGCTGAATGCCGTGACAGTTCGCAAATCTGTTTCCAGTACTAATGCAGGTTCTCCCGGTTACATGGAGAAGAACAGCTTTACCAATTTTGTAAGCGGTGGATTGGCTATTAAGAATGAAGGCACGGGCAACGCTCAATCTGTATGTAATTGGTACGGCACGGTATCTATTTCAGGTATCGCAGCATTGAATAGCGGACCGGTTTATCTCGCTTCATTCCTCAATAGTGGTACTGATGGAAGTGGTGCGACAGGTTTCCAGCCAACTGGAACATGCACAGCACCTCCTGTTCATAACGTGACACAAGATATTTACTATATCACCATTCAGTCAGCTGTAAATGACGCCAACAACGGCGATTCAATTACTGTTGAGTCCGGAACTTATAATGAGCAGGTATTGGTCAATAAATCAGTATCCTTAAGGGGTATTGGTGCAACATTGCCTATTGTTGACTTTACCGGTACGGTAAGCGGCAAGCCAACTCTATTTGATATATCTGCCAATAATGTATCTATAGACAGCTTCCATTTCAATGTAGACCTGTCAAAACTCAGAAGTGCAATCATTGCCAGCGCTGCGGACCTTGATAATATTATTATTAAGAAAAACGTGGTGGATGCTTATGGTACACCGGCAGGTTCGTTCGGCGACCGCAATGCAGTAAGCATTAACTATGGCGGCACTACAAATTACAGAGTTGCAACCGGTGGTGTGAACAGCATTTCGTTCACGGATAATACGGTAAATGGAAGCGGCCCGGCCAGTTATTTCCGTGCAGGTGTATCCGTTGATGAAGGCGGTGGTGTATTTACAGGTAATACACTTCAAACGATCAGCCATGACGTACAGGTACGTTTTGGAAGTAATGGACCTGTTACTATTTCAAATAATAACTTTAATGGCGGTGGTGTTGAACTCTCCGATCAGAATGCAGCGGCAGGAACGATTACCGTCTCCAATAATATCTTCACGCCGGCCGGCAATGATCCGACAGTGGCTGTATTGCGGATAAGAAATAACTATAATAATATTTCACATGTTATCTCTGGCAATATCTTTAATTATAATACCTGGGGCATTTCGCTGGAGAACATGAGGAATGTTACACTGAATGCAAACACCTTTACGTCTTCAACATCGGGTGCGCATGCCGTAGTAGTAAATACCAAGTCGATATCCAGCAATTCATCGCTCATAGTGCAGGTTCCGATCGATGCAACAATGACGAACAATAATTTCAATGGAACGGGTACAGCACTCACTTTCCTGAACCATGATAATGATAATGCCTCTTTTGGTACGTTTACGATCGGCACAGCAGGCAATGAAAACAATTTTGCCAGTACGCTGAGTTCATTCATAACCTTCGATGGTCAGACGGGTTCTTCTGATCTTGCAACATTCCCGAATTATTCCGCGATTATCGGAACAGGTGGCACAAAAACCACAACAATGGCCTGTTGGGACCAGAATATAAATATGCAAAATAACAAGCTGGATGTGGGTGCAGGCCTGCAATTACCTTCAGCAATGAGCTTGCCTGACCTGTTTGCCCTCGAAGATAAAATTCAGCATAAAATAGATGTGGCTACATTAGGTTTTGTTACAGTAAAAGCGAACAATGACTATGTAACATTGAACAGCTTTGTTGCACCGGCAACCACAACGCCTTCCATACAAAGAGGTATCGATGCAGCAAGTGCAGGCTTTACCGTTAACGTTGCCAATGGCACCTATAACGAGGATATTACTATCAATAAAGCTGTCACCTTAATGGGTCAGTCAACTGCAGCAATCATTCGTGGCCTGTATGCAGGTGCGACGAAAACAGTGACGGTTACTTCAAACGGTGTGACGGTAAAAGACGTAACAATTACCCGTGATTACGGCGCTACCTTTAATGGTGGAGGTAATGACTGGGTATCGAGTTTAAAGACCGAAGGTATTATTGCGGAAAACCTCACCAGCCTGACACTTGATCATATCATCGTGGAAGGCAACAGGAATGGTGTATATATCCATTCCGTGCCAGGATTTATTGTTAAGAATTCTACTATCAGGGATAACCGTACCGGTTTCCAGATCTGGGGCAACCTTGATAATGGACAGATCATTAATAACTTTATTAAGAACAACTTTACACATGGTATCCTGGTGAACTTTGACCAGGGCCCGACAACAGGAAACAACCTGTTGATCAATAATAATGACATTAGTGGGAACTGGTACTCGCAGATAAACTTCCAGAATAACGGCTCACCAGGAACTAACGTCGGAAGCTTTACCGGTTTCAATGCAAATTGCAATTGGTATGGCAGCCTGTTCCCTGCTTATGAGGCAACGAATGCCGGTGGTGTCGGTTATGGTTCACAAGTACCATCACAGTTTGGGGGAACAGATCCGGGTGTTAACGCAGATATCCGGGGACAGGAAGCAGCGCTGATCACATATCAACCTTACCTGCAAAGTGGTGCTGATTTGGGTGGCGATCCAAACGATGGCTTCCAGCCTGTAGGTCCTTGTGCGGCTGCACCAACCACATTGTATGTAAATAAAGTAGTGGACGGTACAGATGTATATACTAGCGCGCCAGGTAATGATGCGACCGGTCTTGGTACACCATCTTCACCATTTGCAACGATCACTCGTGCAATAGCAGGAGCTCAGCCAGGAGATGTTATCTACGTTGATGGCGACACATATGTTGAAAATGTAGTCGTTAATAAATCATTGACTATCCTTGGCCCCAATGAAGCAACAGATGGTTGCTCTGGTTCGAGGATTGCAGAAGCAATCGTGAGACCGGCCATTACACAAACTTCAATACAAGGATCTACATCAGGAGCTATCTTCCGTTTAGGAACAGCTTCGGGTCATATTGATGTAACAATAAGAGGATTTACTATTGATGGCAATAACCCATTGCTTACTTCAGGCAGAACACTGAATGGCATCGATGTGCATACAGGTGCCGGTATTATAAACAGTGTGGGCTCTTTTGATGCCAATCCTGGTGGTTATGATGTAACCATGAACATCCAGAACAATATCATTAAGAATCTTGAACGTTATGGAGTGTTGGCTGATGGCGTCCCTTCTACTACACCAATGGCCGGAACTGTTGTAAGTAATAATAAGATTGACAACCTTCCTTCCGGAAATAATTTTGGCGGTGACCGCGGAAGAGGAATTGCCTTTGAAGAAAACCATTACGGAACTGCTTCCAATAACTGTATCACCCGTGTGAACGTAGGTTGGCAGGATGACAATTACTATCTGCCATCACCTGGTGCCGGTACAGTTGTTTCTAATAATACGATCAGCGCTTATCACCGTGGTATTTTCCATAATCTGCAATACCAGAATGCGACTAATGCAACGATCAGCAACAATATCGTTTCAAAAGAAACGGTTGGTAGCTTCCCGGCATCTGCCACCAACTTCGGTATAGAGATCGCTTCCATACAAAGCGCAGTAGGGGCATCAGTGACAGGCAATAATGTCACCGGCAACCAGTTTGGTATCCTGTTATGGAATAATCCAACAACGGCTACGATCAATGTTACCGGTGGTACACTTACCAATAATACATATGGTGTGTATGCTACTAACTATGATCCGCAATTCGCCGATGGTAGTTCAAGCAGCTACGTGATCGATGGAGTCAGTATACAAGGCAGTACTGCAGCAGGTATTTTTGTTGATGATAACAGCGCTAACTCTAATAGTGCAACTGTAAGTGTGGCAATAAAGAACAATACGCTTATTAATAATACCACAAAAGGATTGCTGATAAATGGCGGAGATGCTTCTGCCTCCTTTGCAGGTGCAACGCCGGCATCCTTCACTAACCAGTCAACATATATTGATCAAACATCTAACGGAGCCAATGCGCCTTCGGCATCAACTGATGCAACAGCTGTTTTGTTTGATACAAAGACAGGAGCTACTGCAACAATAGCTGAGAATTTAACAATAGAAGATAAGATCAATCATAAGATAGACTGGAGCAGTTTAGGTTTTGTCCTGGTAAAAGCAAACAATGACTTCGTAACCGTCAACAGTTTTGTTAGCCCTGTTACAACACCTTCGGTACAAAGAGGAGTTGATGCGGCATCAGCGGGCTTCACTGTTAACGTTGGCCCTGGAATCTTTACAGAAGATGTATTGGTTAATAAACAAGTAACTCTTCTTGGGCAAGGTCATACAAATACTACCTTGTCCGGACCAATTGGTGGGCAAGGATCTACCATACAGGTGGCCGCATCAGGAGCAATTATTGATGGGTTGAAGATCACGAGAGAAGGAAATAATACAACTGACTGGAACAATCCCGGATTGAATACGGCCGGTATAGCGATACAGGGATTAACTGTCAACGCTGAAATTAGGAATTGTTTCCTTACGGGTAACCGCACAGGTATCGATATCAATAACAGTAATGGGAATAATATTCACAACAATATCATTGACTTTAACAGGACAGGTTTGATCTTCCGTAATCAAACGGATAATACGAACCTTCAGCAAAACTTTATCAGGGACAACTGGACCGTTGGAGTTTTATTCCTGGATGCAAGTGGCGGAACAAATAGTCCTGTTCAGACCGCATTGAATGGTACATTTAATAATAATAATATCAGCGGAAACTGGTATGGTGAAGTTGTAGATCGTCAGTCAGGCGGATCATTACCAGCGCCGGGTACTACCAATATCAAGAATTTTGATTGCAACTGGTATGGTGCCACGTCATCACCGGTGGTTACTACCGCCAACAGTGCGGAACCGGGTTATGCCGCCCAGATCCCTGTGGCATATGGAGGTGCTGCGGTTAATCCTGGTGGAGCTCCTGATATAGCTGGTCCTGCTTCTGCCAACATCGATTATGTTCCGTACCTGACAAATGGTACAGATAATGATGGAGTAATGGTTGGCTTCCAGCCGGTACCAGGCTTCTGCACCGGTACACCCGTTGTTATTGCGACCGCGGTAGCAGATCCGATAACCTGTGGTGAAACAACAGGCTCAATACTGGTAACGTTTAGTGGTGGCACAGGTCCCTACAATATCGCATGGAGCGGTGGTGGGTCTGCGACCAATATCATAAGCCCGTATAATATTACTGGTCTTGCTGCGGGTCCTTACAGCATTACCGTCACTGATGCTAATGGTTCAACGGCTACTACAAGTGCTACTGTTCTTTATTTACCTGTAAGTAATACCAGTGATTTCCCTGTTACATACTATCCGACAATACAGGCTGCAATTGATGCTCCAACTACCGCAAATGGTGAAGTAATAGAAGTATGTGCAGGTACGTATGCTGAGAACATCATTGTCAATAAATCATTGTCCATCCTTGGACCGAATGCAGCTATTAATCCATGCTCGCCGGGCCGGGTTGCCGAAGCCATTGTGGTGCCGGCTACTGCTGCCATAAGTTCTGGTGAAATTTTCCATGTAGCGGCATCTGGTGTTACCATTAGCGGATTCACTATTGATGGAGATAATACAGCAATTACAAGCGGATTTGCCAGTACTACCGCCGCTGATGTTGACGCTGCAGAAGGTATTACCGTGTATGAAACGGGTATCAATAATTTAACGGTTACAAATAATATCATAAAGAACCTGTCCTACTTTGGAGTAACTCTATATGATTATCCCGCAGCTGTTCCTTCAAGCGGGCATACTATTTCCAATAATAAATTCCAGGATCTTGGGACCTATGATGCTGGTTCCGGTATTGACTACTGGGGTGGTGGTGTATTGCTATATAATAACCAATATGCTGCTGTGACGAATAACTGCATGGACAATGTACGTTTAGGCGTGCAAACCGGTAATTTCTCTGCGGCAAACCCGGGTTCATCTGCCTACCAATTAATAGATGGTAATGTGATGACCAATGTTCGCCGCTCGGGAGTATTCCACAATTTGCATTATGCAGGCGCATCCGGATTTACCATTTCAAACAATTCAATTACTGGTGTTACAAATCCAAATGAAACAAACTGGGATGGTGTGAGCCTGTTCTCATTATCTGTTCCATCTACTGCTTCGGGTAATATTATTAATGCAACCGGAATTGCACAATCATCTAAAGGTTATGAAGTATGGAATGTGAAGAGCACATCACCGGCTTCAATAAGTGGAGGAAGTGTAACGGGAGTAAACACAGGAGTATTTATCAATAACTATGATGGATACAGCAGCAATGCAGGTGATGGAGCGCATGCTTCAATTTCTGGAATTACAATCACTCCTTCAGCATCAGGGACTGGCATAAGGTTGTTTGATAATCCTTTAAGCACACATGCCAATGTACAGGCATCCATCGGCGCAGGAGTGGTGATTACAGGAGGAACAAACGGCTTAGTGGTTGAAAACTCAAGTGCGTCTGTCAATGCATTGGGTAATGTTGCCTTCTCAGGTCAAACAGCCAACTATATCAAGTTAATCAGTAACACGAATAACATTGATGCCACTACCGCAACCTTTGCTGGGAACACCGGCGCGGGTGCAACGCTTGCACAGAATTATGCGATAGAAGATAAGATCATTCATAAGATCGATGATGGTAGTTTGGGTTTTGTACTGGTAAAAGCAGCAAATGACTTTGTAACAGTGAACAGTTTTGTTACCCCAGCTACAACGACCCCGAATATCCAGCGTGCTATAGATGCGGCAAGTGATGGATTTACGGTCAACATTGGCCCCGGATCATTTACCAATGTTTCAACCAGTGTAAATAAATCTTTAGCATTCAAAGGAGATAACAGGGGTATAAGTGGACTTGCACCTCGCAACCCCGAATCATATATTGATAACAGTTCATTCCTTTCGAACACAGCCTTTACAGTTGATCCTTCAAAAACTGTTTCCTTTGATGGAATACAGTTTACAGGAAGACGAATGATCAGTTTTGGTTTAGCTGCTTCAGTGTCGGTGAAGAACTCCGTGTGCAACTGGTTAAGCAATAGCCAGACTCAACAGCATATCGATTTTAATGGAACGGCATTTAATAATTTCACCTTCGAAGACAATGACGTTACAGTGAATGGTCCGACCCAGCAGGCATTTCAATTGTTTGCGTCAACACTTTCCGGTTCCGATAACACTATTTCTGTTAAGCGCAATCATTTTTATGGGGGTATTCCAGCACCCGGCGATGGATCCCGCCCGGTAATACTTAACGTGGATTACACGCAAGGGCAAATTTCCCGGAACGATTTTGACCAGGTGGATATTGGGATATTGGTCGCAACGGGTTGCGGAAATCTGACAATAAGTGAAAACTATTTCCATGGACTGGTTCGCAATGCAACTGATCATGCCTTGAGTTCATACGCAGCAGGAGTTGTTTTCTTCAATCCTCCAAATTATTCTGCGCCGATCAATATTCTAAATAACACTTTCACATTATCTGATGTAGGCGTTCGTACCTGTTGCGGTTCAGCCGACTTTACAGGTCAAACGATCAACATTAACGACAATTCATTTACCAGCATTGCTTACTATAGTATTCGCAATCTCGGAACGGGCACTTCATTTAATGCGACGTGTAACTGGTACGGGACAAACGTACCGTCTGCTGTTGCAGCAACCATCGATCAGCCCAATTCGACCGTTACTTATATACCATATAGGATCAATGGCAATGAAGATGGTGATATAACAAACGGATTCCAACCAGTCGATCCTTGCACTGCTCCTTGTAATCTTGTATTAAATACTTCGTTCACGAAAACAACCTGTTCGGCTCAAAATGATGGTACTGCTACAGTGGGTGTTACAGGCGGAACGGGTAACTACAGTTATTTGTGGAGCAATGGTCAAACAACCGCGACTGCAACCGGCCTTGTGCCCGGCACTTACACCGTTACGGTCACTGATCTGAATGGCTGTGTTACTACATCAGGCCCTGTAACCATACCAACGGATGTGATCTCTGGTCCGGTTCATAATGGTAGTCTGAACTATTGCACTATCCAAAAGGCAATTGATGCAGCAGCGGCGAATGATGTGATCACCGTTGATCCGGGAACATATAATGAGAATGTCATAGTGAACAAGGATATTACTTTACTGGGCGCAAATGCTAATGTTAACTGCAACAGCGGACGTGGCGCAGAAAGTATTATTAACGGTACAGGAGGATCAGGGTCGTCAGCAGTAGTCATTGCATCGGATGGCGTTACCATCAATGGATTTACCATCAGCGGTCCGACCGCTACCTATGGAATTTCTGCGTCGGGCATGAACAGTATCGATATCCGGTATAATATCATTACGAACATTGGAGACAATGCAAACGGTCAATTCTCATCTTATGGAGTAGCTGTGGCTGTGGCCGGCGCTAACATTGCAGGAGTAAATGTTTCCAATAACTGCATCAGCGATATTCGCGGCGGTCAAAACCCGGGAAATGTTAATCCGGGAAGTGGCGTTGGTATTGGAGTTGGATTTTCAGCGGCAGACTTTGATGTCACGGGCGTAACAATAGATGCTAATAGAATAAGCAATATAACTGCGAAGGTTGCTCCTTTCGGCAGCGGGGGCAGAGGCGCTTATGGTGTTCTTATTAATGTGGGAGCAAGTGGTGCTCACAATGGTAAGGCCACAAATCCTATTGTTAGCAATAATACCATAACAGGTCTTACAGGTTTGTGGGCTCATGGAGTGGGTCTTGAAGGTGAAACACCCGGCGCCCAGGTTATCAACAATTATATTGATGGTCTTACAGGAACAGCCGGTGATGCAATAGGTGTAAAAGTAGAAGACAATGCTGGCGCAGGAACGGTAGCAATCCATGACAACAGTTTCAGCAACATGTCGACAGGTGTGGCAAATGTTGTGGCTTCTACAGTGAATGCAACCTGTAACTGGTATGCCGCAACTGTGACCGCAAAAGCTTCGGGTAGCGTAACGTATACACCATTCCGTACTACCGGCAGCGACGACGATGACTCATTTGCCGGTCCGGGATATCAACCGACAACAGCATGTTCTGCTCCGTGTACGACAGTCGTATCGGGTCCTTCTGCTGTATGTGTTGGTAGTATGATAACATTATCCCCATCAAGTGGCGGTACCTGGATGAGCAGTGATATTACAAAGGCAACTATAACGAACGCGGGTGTTGTAACAGGTGTTGCGCCAGGCACGGTCACGTTCACATTTACAGAGACCAATGGTTGTAATGCAACTACGGATCCTGTAACAGTGAACCCGACGCCAGCAATCAATAACCTGGCAGCAACGATCTGCAGTGGTGGAACATTTACAGTTACGCCGGTTGATGTTACAAATGGAATAGTACCGGCAGGAACAACGTATAGCTGGTCAGCACCGTCAGTGCCAGGTATTACCGGTACAGCATCGGGAAGTAATGCATCAAGCATAAGTGGTACGTTAACGAATACGACATCATCACCGATAAATGTTGTGTATACAGTAACACCTGTTTCACCAACAGGACCATGTACAGGAAGTACGTTTACAGTAACAGTGACAGTGAATCCGAAGCCGGCAATCAATAACCTGGCAACAACGATTTGCAGTGAAGGAACGTTTGGGGTTACGCCAGTTGATGTAACAAATGGAATAGTACCGGCAGGAACAACGTATAGCTGGTCAGCACCGTCAGTGC
>JADMIO011614190.1_pt1 | contig 66849 bp, 56 predicted proteins | sample 8958161 | NCBI WGS metagenome assembly JADMIO01 (sample SAMN16585339, study PRJNA669376) | soil metagenome | isolation source: Crop rotation soil | place: USA: Cullars Rotation, Alabama | collected 2011 | reverse complement strand
CGCGACAACTTGTCCACGTGGAATTCTAAGCTTAGGATCCCAATGTGCTGGAAAGTTGGGGACATTTTATCGGCGGCAAAAAAATCCGAAGTTCCATAAAGCTGGACTTAGCCTTAAAACCTTATAGGTTTACTTCCTGTTATTATTAAAAAAACTCTATGGAAAATATGCAAAAATGTATCGAGGCGTGCCTGGCCTGCATTGCCCAGTGTGAAAAGAATGCGCAGATATGTATTGACGAAGGATTTACGCATTGTGTCAAGCGCTGCCGCGATTGCGCCGATGTATGTGTGTTGTGCGTGAAGTTGTGCGCGCGCGAATCCGGGCTGCATGAAGATTGTTGCCGCTTGTGTGCGGAAGCCTGCAACGAATGTGCGCTGCAATGCGACGTACACGCACCGCATCACGACCATTGCCGCATCACTGCTGAAAAATGCCGCGCGTGTGCAGCCGCGTGTGAAGGAATGGCCGCATAAATTTTTATTCCATTACGAATTCCAGATGACCGAAACGTACTACCGTCATCCTGAGCGTAGCGAAGGATCCCACTCCTGCTTGCACGTCCGAATAAACTATGATTCCGCTAGTAAGCATGCTTCAATTTATCATTTTTAACACTTTTACTTTTAAATACAAAGTACTTTTTAATAACTTTGGATTATTCAAAATGAGAGTTATGATGACGCAAAACAAAAGACAGATCGGCATCCTGCTCACGGTAGCAGGTATATTGCTCATTCCGTTTGCAGCGATGCAATTCACACACGAAGTAAGCTGGACCTTATTTGATTTTATGGTCGCGGGTGGTTTGCTGTTAGGGATCGGGTTACTATGTGAGTTGGTTCTCCGGAAAATAAGGAATATAAAGTACCGCATTGTCTTATGCATAGCGCTGCTGGCTGCACTTGTTTTAATTTGGTTGGAATTGGCGGTTGGTATTTTCGGTTCACCGGTTGCGGGAAGCTAATTATTCTATTTCGTTACCCCGCAATTCGCGCGCGATGCGAATGTACCCTACATGCTTTCCCGTTTCGTCGAAGATGGCATTTAATAAAACGCTCGCCCAATAGATGGTACCGTCCTTTCGCAGCCGCCTGCCTATGTGCTTTACCCGGCCTTCTTTCAGCGCAGTGGATAGCATATATTCGCTCAGGTTCTCTTCTTTTTCTGCAACAGGGTGAAGTATATTCAGCGGATTGCCGAGAATTTCATTAGGCTCATATCCATCGAGCAAGGTGGCGCCCCTGTTCCAAAACAAAAATATTCCCTGGATATTAAGCAACGTAATAGATAAATCCTTTACCTGCATAATCGCATGGTTAAGTATATGCTGGATCATCGGATTTATCAAAATCATGCCTGCAAATTAAAAAAAAATTGCAAAAACCGGTTGTATTTTAACGCTCGAATAATACGTTTTCGCTGAACCGATGCTGGCGTTCGTTGTTCTTCTGTCTTCAATCCAGCTTATAAATATATTCATCAATTTCCGCTTGCCGGGCATTCGCAAATCCTTTATCCTTCCCGACTTTTACAAACCCGCATTTCTCTAAAACTTTTTGTGAGCCATAATTGTCAAATGCAACACGGCCGTAAATTGGCCGGGCTTGTTCCTGTTTCAAAAATTCTTTAAGGGCATTGGTGGCAACTCCCTGTCCCCAAAATTTTTTGTCAATCCAATAAGTAATTTCTCTGTCGCCTTCCATAACAAACTTAGCAATACTTCCGACAATAATATTGTCAAGAAGTATTGTTTGATTGTTTACCGTGGGGTCGTCCAACAACTTTGTGTGTTTATTTATATATGCGGTTTTGTCAGCCGGGTCTTTCGGCATAAATGCAGCTAAGTATCCACCTTCTTTGTCGAGTTGGAATTGAAATAAAGTATCCAGGTCTGCAATTTCTGTCGGTCTAAGTTTTATGTCAGGTTTGTTGTTTGTCATTTTTAGATCTTTTTAACCTGGTTGGCGATGGTAGTTTTTAATGATGACTTCCGATTCCTTTCTCATTTCATTAAACGCTCTTATAAATTCATCACAGCGTTCTTTTACTATCGGACTATTCTTTTTTACAAACCCTGCTCTTTTACCAAGAAACTCAAATTTATCGTAATAGTCCCAACACAAGTCCCAATTACAACCCTCAACATTTGGCAAAGCGGCTTCTAAGAAAGCATATTCCTTAGTCATGAAAGTAGCTCGTCCAATCTTTAATTTCTTTAATTTCTTTAAATGCAATATTGGAAGAAATGCAGGAAATTCTGTCTTTGTAGTTATAAAGCCTAAGGAGAAAACTTCAAGGTTAGGAAGTCCTTTTAAAAATTCAAAATTTTCTATCGGTTGATTCCAATCAACTGTGCCGTCAATCCGCAAGTATCTTAAACTTTTTAGTCCTTTTAATCCGTCATAATTGGAAACCCGACGAAGATTTTCAAAATGAACTGACTTTAATTTAGTCAGCCTTGAAAGAGGCGTCAAATCAGAAAAGCCAGATACATATTCGAATATGAGTTCCTCCAGATTTTCCAAGTCCCCAATAAATTCTATATCACTCGTACGGAAAAAAGTTATTCTTAGTCTTTTAAGTTGAATCAATGTGCATATAGCTTGAACCTGCTCTTTGCTCGCATCATGTAATGTCAACTCTTCAAGATTTGGACAGTTAAATACCTGTTTCCAGTATTTGTGATGCTTGCTAATTGTCAGAATTTTTACTGCTTCTTTGTCGTCAATATCAACATCTGTAGCATACGAATACCTTTCTACATTCGGAACAATTGTCCAATAATCATCTGTCCTGTCTAAAAAATCTCCAAAGTGATGTTTCATTGATATTATATTCCATATTCAAGCGGATGTCCGCAGCACATATGTGCGAAAACAAATTTAGCAATTTTTAAATTGGAAATATTTCCTGCACACAGGAGCGGGATCCTTCGCTACGCTCAGGATGACGGAAAACTTATCGGTTGGTGCAGGCAGGACGGAAGTGTTATAAACTGTATCTTTAAATATGTCCCGATCCGATACAAAAGATATCTTAAAATTTCTCGATCCGTTCGATAAAGAAACGACGGAACTGGTTTTATGGCTGCGCGATTTTGTGTGGAAGCTCTATCCCAAAACCAACGAGCTCATTTATGATAGCTACAACGCCGTCGCCTTCGGCTGGTCGCTGAGCGAGCGCCTGGGCCACACGTTCTGCTCTATCGCCGTGGGGCGCTCCAGTCAAAATATTCATTTCGGTTTTTATTACGGCAATGAAGTCGCCGATCCCGAAAAGATGCTGATCGGCAAGGGGAACCAGTATCGCTACATCCTCGTAAAGAATAAAAAAGATTTTCCAAAAGAATATATAAAGCAGCTGGTCGCGAGCGCGTATGTGAATGCATTGTCCAAAGTGAAAAACCCGAAGGAGATCGTTCACGGTAAGACGATCGTCAAGGCGGTGGCTGATAAAAAAAGGTCGGCGGCAAAAAAATCTAAATAAAACCACTTAAGAAACTAAAGATGCTAAAGACATTTAGCTCTAAAAAGATTATGCCAAATGTTTAAAATTCTTTAGTTCCTTAAGTGGTTTATAAATTTCACTTCGATCGGACAAAAAAATCACGTTCCATTAATATCCGTTTTCCTACTTTAGTGCAATGGAACGGCTGCAGTCTGTAAATTCGATCGACGAGATCCCCGAAATATACCGGGACACGCCGATCGGCCGTTTGCTCGAATACCACAATCTCGACCGGCCTTTCGAAACGTATCAGAATGCTACCATGCTGGTGGGTATGTGCATGGACAACCGCAAGCACCTGCATATGCCGGATAATTTTTCGTACATCCTCCGCACCGGCGGCGCCAACCTGCGCTACAGCGAATTCAAAATTTCCTATGCGATCTCTGTTGCCGGCATCCGCTACATTGCGCTGATCGGGCACAACCATTGCGGGATGGTCAACCTCGTAGCACGCAAGCCGGATTTTATAAAAGGTTTGGTGGAAGTGGCGGGCTGGGACGCGGAACGCGCCGAACAACACTTTATGCATTTCGCCCCTATGTTCGAAATTGGAAACGAGATCGATTTTATTCTGAGTGAAGCGATCCGCTTACGCACCGTGTATCCGAAGATCACCATCGTTCCGATGCTTTATCTCGTTGAAGACAACAAGCTTTACTTAATTGAAGAGAAATAGGATTAGTCGTCTGACCACTTGCTGCACATAATAAAATGCACATTCAATCTCCCTTATACATATTATTTCACGGTAATCAGTGGTCTGACGACTAACGCACACTGTCGAAGACAACAAGCTTTACTTAATCGAGGAGAAATAACCATTTCAGATTTCTTCTTCATGCAACATTATTCTTTCAAATTATTTTCTTTCCTCCATTAATTTCCAACATTTCGTTTAAAAAATCTGTGTAAATCCTTGCAATCTGTGAGAACTATTTGGCTCGCGGATTTCACCGATTACACGGAAAGGAGTAGTTTTGCGCATGGATTTTTTATCGGGGTTAAATGAATCGCAGCACGATGCCGTCACCGCTATCGACGGGCCCGTGATGATCATCGCAGGGCCGGGCTCCGGCAAAACGCGCGTGCTCACCATGCGCATTGCGTTCCTCATCAAAAATCATATCGACCCCTTCCGCATCATGGCGCTCACGTTTACGAACAAGGCATCGGCGGAAATGCGCGAGCGGATCTCGCACATCGTCGGCAGCGAAGCGCGCAACCTGTACATGGGCACGTTTCACTCGGTGTTTGCAAGAATACTACGGATAGAAGCGATGCGTCTCGGTTATCCTTCCAACTTTACGATCTACGATCCGGATGATGCGAAGAGCTTGTTGAAGACGATCATCCGCGAGATGGGATTGAACGATAAATTATACAAGCCTGCGAATATTTATTATAGAATTTCCGGCGCAAAAAATGCGTTGATCGATTCACAGAAATATAAAGAGAATATCGACCTCGTTTCGGATGATCAAAGCAGCGGGCGCCCGAAGACCGCTGAAATTTATGAGAAGTACCAGGACCGCTGCTTTAAAGCCGGCGCGATGGATTTTGATGATCTGTTGCTGAAGATGTACGAGCTGCTCATAAAATTTCCGGATGTTTTATATAAATATCAAAATCGATTTCAGCATTTGCTGATCGATGAGTTCCAGGATACGAACTTTGCGCAGTATGAAATCGTAAAACTGCTAGCGGCACAACACGAAAATATTTGCGTAGTCGGCGATGACGCCCAAAGTATATACGGTTTCCGCGGCGCGACGATCGCCAATATTTTGAATTTCAAAAAAGATTATCCCGACCTCAAAATTTATAAGCTCGAACAAAATTATCGTTCGACAGAACATATTGTAAAAGCAGCCAACGATATCATCAAGCACAACAAATCGCAGCTGAAGAAAACGATCTGGACGGATCAGAAGGGCGGAGAAAAAATAAAAGTATATAAAACGGCGAGCGACACCGATGAAGCGCGCATCGTAGCCGATACGATCTTCGATCAAAAGATGCGTCAGCATTTAAAACATTCGGAGTTCGCTATTTTATATCGGACGAATGCGCAGTCGCGTTCTTTTGAAGAAGCGTTGCGAAGATTGAATATCCCGTATAAGATTTACGGCGGACTTTCTTTCTACCAAAGAAAAGAAGTCAAGGATTTTATTGCGTATTTGCGCGTCACCATTAACCCGAATGATGAAGAAGCGCTGAAACGCATCATCAACTATCCCGTCAGAGGTATAGGAAATACGACCATCGACAGGCTGATCGTCGCGGCGCATGAAAAAGATTTGACGCTATGGCATGTGGTCGAGCATCCCGAAGTGATCGACGACACACAGGCGCGCGCGAAATCGGCGATCAAGAATTTCAGCATGATGATCAAAAGCTTCCGTGCGATGGTAGCCAATAAAAATGCGTACGAGATCGCTGAATATATCGGCAAGCAAACAGGATTGTTAGAAGATCTTTATAAAGACAAAACCGCCGAAGGCATTTCGCGCTATGAAAATATCCAGGAGTTATTAAACGGTATCAAGGAATATACGGTGGCGGAAAAACCGGAATATGAAGAAGATGAAGTGCGCCCGGAGAATGACCTCGCTGCCTATCTGCAGCAAATTTCTTTATTGACGGATATCGACGACGATAAAACCGACGACCGCGAGAAAATTAAATTGATGACGATCCACGCGGCGAAGGGATTGGAATTTACCAGCGTGTTCATTGTGGGCCTCGAAGAAAATTTATTTCCGTCGATCATGTCGATGAACAGCCGCGAAGATCTCGAAGAAGAGCGGCGATTGTTTTATGTAGCCGTGACGCGCTCCAAAAGATTCTTGACGTTGTCGTATGCGGTAACGCGCTATAAATTCGGTCAGCTGAATTATTGCGACGCGAGCCGCTTTATCGACGAGATCGAAGAAGAGAACAAAGTGTTCTTCGGGCAGCGCGAAAAACCCCGGCCTGAACCAAAATTCGAGGATGGCAATTCCAAATGGTATCTCAGCAAATCGGTGCAGAAAAAAGAACCGGAGAAAGCGCCGGCATATGAACCGCCGAAACATCTCACCAAGATCAACAAGGCCGCAAGAGAAGGCGCTGTTTTGTCGAGCGACCTGAAACAATTGCAGGTCGGCATGAAAGTCTTACATGAAAAATTCAGCGAAGGCAAAGTGGTATCGCTGGAAGGCAACGGCGACAACAAGATCGCGACGATCTTCTTCGACGGCATCGGCAACAAGAAGATCATGCTCAAATTTGCCAAGCTGCAAATAGTAGAATAAAACCCATAAAGTTTTGAAAACCTTATAGGTTTGGGCTTCCAAAACCTTGAAGGTTTTTGTACTTTTGGCTTGTGAAGAAATTTCTGGTCTCATATCTATTTTCTCTTGTCTGCATTATTTCCTTTGGCCAGGTCACCATCACGAAACCGAATCCAAAATTATTTTACGATACCAAGTACCTGACGCTGGATTATCCCGTGCTGCGCCGCCCGGATTCCATCGTCGAAAATTTTCATCGCTACAACACGACGGAAAAACAATTTGTGCCTTATTACAATTTGGGCAATTACGGCACGGCCTACTACTCCGTGATGTTTCAGAATGAAAACCCTATCGGGTTCAAGCATGGATTCAATTCGTTCGACCTTTATTTTATCGACCCAAAAAAATTAGCTTACTATAAAACGAAAACACCTTATACCTATCTCGATTTTGTTTTTGGCGGAAAGGAAGAGATCGTCGGCGGCGCGTCGTTTTCTTACAACGTGAAGCCGAACGTCAATTTCGGTTTTCAATATCACCGAAATAATTTCAAGGGAAAGAACGCACACCAGGCATCCATCCACAATTTGTTTTCTTTCAACCATTGGTTTCAAAGCAAGAACAATGCTTACGATCTGAAATTTGCATTCATCTACAACGGCGTTAAGAACGAAGAGAACGGCGGATGGAATGCTGATGATGCATATACAAATCCCATCTATAAAAAGCATAAAGATTTTGTACCCGTTTGGCTCGACGATGCGGAGAATAAATGGAGCCAGCGGTATGTCGGATTTGCACAGCAATTTAAGATCGGCAAGAAGGAAGAAGTGCAAGTGAATGATTCGACAAAACGGAAAATTGTAAAGCCGAAATTTATCATCGAGCACGATTTTTCGTTCGATCACTGGAAAATGTATTACAAGGATTTTCAAAAAGATTCCCTCTTCTATCAGCGACTGTTATATAATACGGACTCCACCCAGGACTTTACAAAATCGTGGACGGTTTCGAACGGCGTGTATTTTAAAAATGTGCAGAACGATTCGAATCCCAAAAAGTTTTTAATTTCCGCGGGAGTACAATATGATTTTATCCGCTACCAGCATCCCTTCACCGACCAGTTTATACAGGACATACAGCTGAAAGCAAAAATTTATAATTTGGCGGATAGCGCTTTCTTTGGCTATACCGTCGACGCTTCGGTGGATGTAGCTCCGAAATACATCGGCGATTTTGATGTGCGCTTTTTAGGAAAGCTGAATTTTAAAAAGACGATCACGATCGGCGTGCAGGGCAATGTTTCCTTATCCACTCCTTCGCAAAAGCAGCAATTCTATTACGGCAATCACTACACGTATACAAATGATTTCAAGAAAATTTTTCAATCGAAGATCGAAGGCATTTTTGAATGGAGGAAACAATTGTTGTTTGTAAACGTGCAGGATTACTTTATTCAGAATTATATTTACTACGATACCGCTTCGATGCCGCAGCAATACAATAAACCGTTGAATGTGCTCGTCGTAAAATTCCGGAAGGATTTCAATACCAAGCATATTTACAGCGGTACGGAAGTGTGGACGCAATGGATCTCCAACAACAATATTATTCGCCTGCCGGTGGTGGCGGTGAAGCAAACGCTGTATTACAAGGGCGGATGGATCTCGGGGAAATTAAACGCACAGCTCGGATTCGACATTACGTACAACACCAATTTTATGGGCAACACGTACAACCCGTCGCTGGCGGTTTTTTATCACCAGGATAAAGAGATGCTGAAATTTTACCCGGTGCTCGATTTGTTTTTTGATTTGCATGTAAAGCGTACGAATATATTTTTGCGGATACAGCACGTGAACCAGGGCATGTTCAAGCAGAAAGGAATTTACACCGCACCGGATTACGGTTTTATGGATCGTAAATTTGTGGCCGGTGTTACATGGCAGTTTTATGATTAAACGATGAAGAAGATCTTATTCCTCACTCCGACTCTTCCTTATCCGCCCGTGAGCGGCGGTGTGATCAAGTCGTACAAGGTGACGCATTTTCTCAGCGATAAATATGAGCTATCGGTGGCGTGTATCCTAAAGAACGACGATCCCAATCACATTGATGCATTCTTGAAATCAATCAAGATTGCCAAACTGATCTCGCATGAATTAAACGTGCCGCGAACTCCGAAAAATTTCCTGCTCTCCAACCTGCAAGGTATTCCGCTCAATCTTTTTCGCAATAAATCGGCAGAGTTTAAAAAGATGGTGGAAGATGTGATCCACGATTACGACGCCGTGTTTTGCGACCACTACGTGATGTTTCAATACATCCCGAAAAATTATAAAGGAAGAATTATCCTGCACGAGCACAACTGTGAATATTTGATCTGGCAGCGCTTCGCGTTGATCGAACAAAAGACATTGAAGAAATGGGGATTGCTGAATCAATCGTACCGGATAAAAAAATACGAGCAGCAGATCTGCGATCAATCGCATGTGATATTGGCTGCACCGAACGACACCGAAGAATTGGTAAAGATCGGCGCAGACCGCAGCAAATTCTTGGAGACGTATCATTTAGGCGACGATCACATGTTACACGAGCCTGTATTAAACTTCGGTGAAACGGAAACGTCGCTGTTGTACATCGGCACGCTGAGCTGGGAAGCCAATGTGGACGGGCTTATTTGGTTTTATAACGATATCTGGCCGCTCATCACGAAACAACATCCCGATATAAAATTATTTATCGTCGGCAAGAACCCGGACGATCGATTGAAAGCTATTGCCGCGCGCGACAACCGCATTACCTTAACAGGTTTCGTGGAAGATGTAGAGCCGCTTTTGAAAAAGAACCGCGTATTTATTACGCCGCTTCGCTTTGGCAGCGGCATCAAGGTGAAAGTGGTGAATGCCTTGTACCGCGGCATTCCATGTGTCACTACTACGATTGGTTCAGAAGGATTGAAGGTAAAAGACGGCGAACATATTTTTGTGCGCAACGACCCGCAGCGCTTTGCAGACGCGGTGCATCTCCTGCTTACCGACAAAGAAACCTGGAACGGCATCCGTACGAATTCGAGAAAGATCGCTTTTGAAAATTATACGTGGGAGAATGTGTTGAAGAATGTGGAGAGAGCGATTGAGGGATGAGCACCGTCATCCTCGCGTAAGCGGGGATCTCATAATATAAATTTCTGACCATTGAGGTTCCCGCTTTCGCGGGAATGACGTAAAGAAAATCGCGGTATACTTATACTCAAATATTTTATTATTTAATGGAGTTCGTGAATGCTTCGCATTTCCGCAATAATATTGCCGCGCTAGCGGCCACCTTAAAATCCAAAAAAATCAGTAAAAAAAGGGGGGCTCATTTCGTTCATTCCCGCCGTTGGCGGATCATGAACTTATTCGAAATGACATGGTGGTTATGGATTCAGCTTCATCACGAAATTCCCTTTCAGGAATAATGTCTTATCGACGTTTGGAAGATATTGGTTGTTGACGTCAATTTTGCCGCGGATGACGCCGGTAGAAACGTCGAAGCTGGTGATCGTTATGCTTCCATGAATCATCAAATAATTGCGATAACCAGTCGGCACTCTCCTTCGAAAAATAAAATAAGCTGTGGTTAGTTGCGGCGGCGCCTGTTCGGTATAATAAATTCCGGGGTTGATACTATTCGTTGCAAATACGATCTGGTCGCGCGTAGTCGCATCCGCGCCCGCGAGCACGAAGCTGTCCAGCACCACCGTATCCACTGCCAAAATATTCAGGAGGTAAGTAGTATCGCCCGTTACATTCAGGTAAAAAGAACCGATGGTGCCTGTCGTATCGACTGTACCGGTTCCGTTCGGATCGGGAATATCCTTGTTGCCCACGCTGCACGAAGAGAGCGCAGCCACGATGGCAACTAACAGAACGATGATAAATTTTCCCGCGAAACGCACAGTGTAAAGATACGAATTCAGGCTAAAAAATAAATTTTAAATGCGGCAAACAACGGAAGCATCACCGGATAATTATATATAACACTTCTGTGCCATTTAAATGCTTATTTTTGCCGCATGTCCGTTTCCGTTCAGCAACTGTCGAGAACGTACGGCGAGCAAAAGGCCGTCGACCAGATCTCCTTCGAAGTACAGAAGGGAGAAATTCTCGGCTTTCTCGGACCGAACGGCGCCGGAAAATCCACGACGATGAAGATGTTGTCGTGTTATATTCCGCCGAGTTCCGGCACCGCTGAAGTTTGCGGTTTCGATATTATCCGCGAACCGATGGAAGTGAAACAGCGCATTGGCTACTTGCCCGAAAACAATCCTTTGTATCATGATATGTATGTGAAGGAATATTTGGAGTTCGCGCTGAAAATAAATCGACAAAACGCTATTTCTAAGAAAGTAAACGCGGCGATCGACGTTGTCGGGTTGGGAATTGAGCAGCATAAAAAGATCGGGCAATTGTCGAAAGGATACAAGCAGCGCGTGGGATTGGCACAGGCGCTGATCCATGATCCTGAAATTTTAATCCTGGATGAGCCGACTTCCGGCTTGGATCCGAACCAGCTCGCCGATATTCGACAACTGATCATCGATCTGGGAAAAGAAAAGACGATCATTTTTTCTACGCACATTATGCAGGAAGTGCAGGCCGTTTGCGACCGCGTGATCATCATCAACAAAGGAAAAATTGTAGCAGATGATCAGCCTTCGAATTTGCAAACTTTAATTTCCGGGGAAACGCTGATCGAAGTGGAATTTGAAAAGGCGGTACAAGAATCTGCACTCGCTTCAATTGGAAATATTCAGAAAGTCGAAAAAATTTCCGACACGCATTTTATTTTGCACGGAAGCGAAAGCATTGAACTGCGCAAAACTATTTTTGCGTTTGCCGTGCAGCAAAACAATCCATTGTTAACCTTAAAACAGGAAGAGCGATCGCTGGAAGATGTATTCCAGCAGCTCACGAACGCATGACGGCGATATTCAAAAAAGAAATCAACCTGTTGTTCTCGTCGCTGATTGCCTATCTCAGCATGGGCGTATTCTTTGTCGTGCTCGCACTCAATCTTTTTATTTTCGACGGAAATATTTTAGACTCGAATTATGCGACGCTCGATTCGTTCTTTACGCTCGCGCCATGGGTGTTGATCTTTTTAATTCCCGCCATCACCATGCGCACGTTTGCCGACGAAAAGCAAAGCGGCACGATCGAATTTCTCATCACGCGACCGGTTTCCGATCTGCAAATTGTGCTGGGAAAATATTTTGCCGTGTTGGTGTTGTGGCTGTTTACCTTTCTTCCGACGCTCCTTTATTTTTTTTGTGTGAAGAAGCTGAGCCTGGAAGCTGCGCCGATCGACAGCGGAGCGACGTGGGGAAGCTACATCGGCTTGTTTTTTCTCGGCGCGGTGTTTTTAGCAATCGGCATCTTTTCATCCTCTATCACGAACAACCAGATCATCGCCTTCTTAACCGGCGTGTTTCTTTGCTATTTGATGTACGATGCTTTTTTCAGACTGAGCTCGCTGCCTGTATTTGCAGGGCGTTTGGATTATACGATTCAATCGATTGGCTTGAATGCGCATTATGATTCGATTAGTCGCGGCGTCGTGGACACGCGGGATCTGTTGTATTTCGCGAGCGTGATTGCTTTGTTTATTATCGGAACGAGAACTTCTTTGGAAAGCCGGAAATGGAAGTAATGTTATATGTTATAAGTTGAATGTTAGATGAAGAGTAACTATTATTTTATAAGATCGATTAAAATGCTGCTTTTAAGTTTAGCAGTCATCGTTTTTATAAATGTAGTCTTTTCCATTGTCTACATGCGCTTCGATCTAACCGAAGAAAAACGATATACGCTCACGACTTCTACGGATAAGCTCTTAAAGAATTTAAATCAGAATGTCGAGATCGAAGTTTATCTCGAAGGAAAAAATTTGCCGGCGGGAATAAAAATTCTGCAGAATGAAACGCGGGAGCTATTGCAGGAATTCCGCAGACATTCGAAGGGCCGCGTCACTTTTCATTTCTTTGATATCGAAGGCATCAAGGATCAAAAGCAGCGCGAGCAATTCCAGGAAGAACTCGTAAAGCGCGGATTGCGGCCAACAAATCTCGAAGTAAAATCACAAAGCGGTTATACGGAGAAGCTCGTGTTTCCGGGCGCGCTCGTGAAAGCGAACGGAAGAGAAGTGACGATCCAGATTCTGGAAAATCAATTGGTGGGCGCGCAGGGTTCTTTAAACAACTCGATCAGCTTTTTGGAATATAAAATTGCGAACAGCATTCAGAAGCTGGTGCGCGAGCATCCACCGCGCATTGCGTTCCTGCAGGGACAAGGAGAACTGGACGTGGCGCCGCTGGAAGGATTTTTAGAGGCATTGTCGAGCCAGAATTTTATTTTGGATACGATCAACGTGCAGAAAGACAAGCTTATCAACAACAACATCGATATTCTCATCGTCGCCAAGCCGCGCAAGGCATTCAGTGAACCGGAAAAATTCCTGGTGGATCAATACGTGATGAACGGCGGAAAGACACTGTGGCTGCTCGACAATATCATTTGCGACCTCGACAGCTTTAAATTAGCGCCGAGCATTGTCGCTGTGCCGCGCGATCTGAATTTAGATGATTTGTTGTTTCGTTATGGCGTACGCACAGAACACAACCTGGTCCTCGATCTGTACTGCAATCAAATTCCGATCATTGAAAACATCGGCGGAAACCCGCAGCCGAAATTATTTCCGTGGGTATTCTATCCTATTTCCATCAACAAAAAAAATCACCCGATCGTAAAAAATTTAGATCCGGTCGCATTTAAATTTTGCAGCTCGCTCGATACATTGAATAATCCGGGAGTAAAGAAAACGATCCTCCTTTCCACTTCCGATTACAGCCGCTTGCAGGAAACACCGTTTCAAATTTATCTGGAAGGTGCGAAGCTTCGTCCGAATCCAAGTTTATTCAATCAGAAAAATGTTCCGCTGGCAGTTTTGCTGGAAGGAGAATTTACATCGCTCTATAAGAATCAATTTACGTCGGATCTTCAGCAATTGCTAGCATCCCAACAGCTACAATACCAGCCGAAGAGCAAGCCGAACAAAATGATCGTGATTGCCGACGGCGATCTTGCTTCCAATGATTTTGATGCGAACCGGGTGCCGATGGCGTTGGGCTATGATAAGTATTCGAGACAGCTATTTGCGAATAAGGATTTCCTGCTGAACTGCGTGGAATATCTGATCGACGACAACAACCTCATCGATGCGCGCAACCGCGAAGTGAAGATGCGCCTGCTCGACAAAGCGAAAATTTTAAATCAAAAGGGATTCTGGCAGGTCACGAATATTGGGCTGCCGTTGGTTTTAATTGTACTCTTCGGAATTATATATAGCCGTCGCAGAAAAAGAAAGTACGCAAACTAATTTGGAGACGCTATTTTCACCGCAAAGACGCAAAGGCGCAAAGACAAATCAAATCTTTTCCAGAAACAAAAATTTAAGATCGCAAAGAGAATCTTCGATTCTTCTTTCGTTGAAAAGAGAAAAAACCTTGGCGTTCTTTGCGCCTTTGCGGTTAAATACGATAGCTTATAATTTTACCGGCTTCGCGTCCTTAGGCTTTATATAATTTGCTTGATAAGTTAACCCGACACCTATGATATCCCGGAATTGTACTTTTGATGTTTTCATCGTGCTGCCTTCGATGGGGAAGGTGATATCGTTGTCCCACACCAATTGCATGAACACACTTGCCGATAAAAATTTATTGACTTTCATGCCGATCGTTGTTTGCCAGTCGATATCTATATTTTTTGCGTAATGCGATTTACTTTCTTTCGTTAAAGCCGGATCGAACGGATCAAAATTACCGCGCAAATAATTCTTATATACTTTGAAAACGGAAGAAAGGTTGATGTTCTGCTTCCAGAAATCCTGCTTGTACGTTGCAATCAGCACAGCCCCGAATTCTTTTTTAGTTTTTGACGGGTAGCGATTACCAAACGAATTCAAGGATGCGACATAATCATCCATCACGTACGTGATCTTTGTGGCAATCGGGGAAAAGAATAATGAGAAATGCGAGTTCGGAACATAATCCAATCCGAGTGCAGCTTCAAATACCAGCGGTGAGAGCCCCTTTGAAATCACATATTTTGCCGTATCCGTGTAATTGTAGGAATTGGCAAATTGCGAATGTAGATCGGCATAGACCGCAACATACAAAGGCTTGTACACCTTGTAACCATATTTCGCAAATATCTCCCACCGATCAGCATTCTTTCGCAGCTTGTATTTATCACCCTTCGTAAACTGTAGTCCGTATTCCGCAGCGAGCCACATCTGCAATAAATTCCTTTTCTTTTTCAAATCTGCATTTAAACGCCCGTTGAATAAAAGCGAAAACGAATTTGTTCCGCCCGCCGCCCAGTTTTTAAAACCAGCCTGGTTAAACGTAAGTCCGCCGGCAAATCCGTATTTCCAGCCATCGGTGCTGTCTTCCAGTTTCTTTTTCTCTTCCGCAGAGATCGCTTCCGATTTGTCTTTCCCCACCTGTGCATAGTTGCTGAAAAAACAAAGGATAATTGTAAGTGTAAAAATATTCTTCATCTGTAAAAATTTTGGCTGCAAACATAAGTTGTTTGCACGAGTTATCGAATAATTTTATTCCATCAATTTAAAAATCATAATTTCCGGTGAATCACATCATCGTATATTAGTACCAGTTGTTTATAATTTCTCCTTCAGAAAATCAGCGATCCGCAGAAAAAGATCGTAGCGCGTTTTCCTGCCGGTGATGCTGTGTTCTTTGTCGGGGTAAACAAGCAAAGTGTATTTTTTGTTTGCAGCATTCAGCGCATTTATGAGAAATATGGTATGCTGGAACTGCACATTATCGTCGGCCATCCCGTGGATGAGCATCAAATTTCCCTTGAGTTTCGACACTAAATTAAGTGGATTATAATGGTAGCCATCCGGGTTTTGGCCGGGCGTGCGCATATATTTTTCGGCATACACCGCATCGTACAATTTCCAACTGGCAGTCGGCGCCACGGCGATCGCGGATTTAAAAACATTGCTACCCTCCATCAGGCACAGCGACGCGAGATAACCGCCGTAGCTCCACCCGAAGAAACCAATCCTGTCTTTATCGATAAATGATAATGTGCTGAGATATTTTGCGGAAGCGATCTGGTCGATCGTTTCGATCTTCCCCAAATTCAAAAAGGAATAATCTTTAAATACCTTACCACGGCCGGGCGTGCCGCGGTTGTCGACACATGCAACGGCGATGCCATTTTCCGCGAGATAATTAAAAAATAAATTTCGCGTCGGGGACCACTCATCCAATACTTCCTGCGTTCCCGGCCCGCCGTAAGCATACATCAAGAGCGGATATCTTTTAGTCGAGTCAATGTTCTTCGGCTTAATGATCCACGCATTCAATTCAATATTTCCTACCGGTATTTTTATAAATTCTTTTTTAGGAAAATCTTTTAAAGTGTCGAGAATGTCTTTGTTGTCTTCAACGACTGTTGTCATTGTATCTGCAATATGCTCCAGTGTAATTTTATACGGCGTGTTTGCATTGGAATAGGTATGCAGGAAATAAGAAAAGTCGTATGCAAAATCCGCTTTGTTGCTGCCGTTCTCTTTCGAGATCTTTCTCTTTTCCAGCGTTTGGTAATTCACGGCGTAAATACTCGTCTGCGTGGCATTGCCTTCGTTGCTTTGATAATACAGCAAATGATTTTTTCCGTCGATGCCGTAAATACTGGTCACTTCGTATTCGCCCTTCGGCAGCTGCTGCAACAATTTTCCATCCTTATCGAATCGATACAAATGATTGTAGCCATCTCTTTCCGAAGAGATCAAAAAAGAATTGTCGCCGAAGAAATACACCCACAACGGAATATCCAGGTTCGTTTTACTCGTTTCTAAATAGATTTGCCGTGTCTGCTTTGTCTTTATATTATAACCCGCGAGGCGCAGCGTATCCTGTTGCCGGTTCATCAACAGCATCACCACTTCATCATCCGTAGCATTCCAGTAAAGCCGCGGAATATATTCATACGAAAACGGGATGGGGATTTGCCTGTTCTTTCCCGATTTCAAATCGTACAACCAAGCAGAAACTTTTGAATTCTGCTCGCCGACTTTCGGATATTTGTAAGAAAATAAATTGGGGTACTGCAGATCGTAATACATCGGGATCGAAGACTCTTTCACATTGCTCTCATCAAATTTCAAATACGCAATTTGATTAGAAGTACCGCTCCACCGATAGGCTTGCGTCAGCTCCAGCTCCTCTTCATAAACCCAATCACTTTTTCCGTTGATAATATAATTCCATTTTCCGTCGTTCGTCACGGATACCTCTTTTCCCGTCGCGATCTCTTTATAAAATAAATTGTTACCCTTGATAAAGGCGATCTTTTTTTCATCGGGTGAAAAATCCGGGTATAATTGTGCGCCGCTGCTCAACGGCGTAAGCGCACCGCTTGTATCTCCCATAAAATAAGAGCATTCAAAAGACCGCCGGTACACCTGGTTGCAATTCGATCGAACCAAAAAATATTGATCGGAAGAAGAGTAACTCAAGGCATCCCAGCTGTAGGGCACATCCGCTTTCAATTTCAATTCGCCGGACTTTTCATTTTTGTCGTTGTAAAAAGAAATATGCTGCCCGAACAGCCGTGCATACTGCGGTTTCGTATGCAGGAAGGTGAAATCGTATGCCTGCCGCGCGATGTATTTATCTGTTAAAAAAATGTTGTCTAATGTTAATTGCGCATACGTGTGCATACTTAAAAATAAAATACTGAGCAAACCTGCTATTTTTGTGAGCGTTCGGAGCATACGGATCAAAGTTACGCTATACGAATAAAATATACCGGGATGAAATTTAAAAGCTGTTTGTTTTTTTTATGGATGCTATGCTTTGCCTGCAAACTGCACGCGCAGGATGAAGTGTACGAACCGGTACCGATCAACGACACGCTCGAAAACACTACCGACAAATCAAAAGATAAGGCCAAGGACAAAGATCAGAAAAAACAAAAAGACGACGCGCGCACCGATCTCGAAAAGAAAAAGGAACGATTGCAGCGCATTCGCATTGGCGGAACATTCGGCTTGCAATTCGGAACGTTCACCTATGTGAACCTCTCGCCTACCGTGGGTTACATGGTGATAAAGAACCGGCTCGAATTAGGCGGTGGGCCGATTTTTATTTTCGAGCGTTACCGTTTCAGCGGATACCAGGATTTTAAATTTTTCGTGTACGGCCCCGACGTGTACGCGCGCGGATATTTGTGGAAAGGTTTGTATCTCGAGTCGAGATACGACCTGGTGAACAAGCCTTCGTATTTCGACTTCAGCAAAAAGATCTGGGTAAGCCACCTGCTGCTCGGCGCGGGTTACGCGGCTCCATTAGGAAAAGTAGGCTTTCTCGACGTATCGATGCTGTTCAATGTACTCAACAACAGTGAATCGATCTATAAAGGAACGTTCGGAAATTTCCCGCTGATCTTAAATGTCGGCGTTGGATTCGGACTCGGCGGAAAAGATTAATTGTTGCGGTTGCGCGCCTGCAGCTCCTCTCTCTCCAAATATTTTATACATCCCCACGACAAATACAGCAGCGAGAAGATCATGGAATACACGATGATCTTTTGCGACGTTTGCTGCACATAGCCCACCTTGTGCGGATCAGGGCCGATAAAGATCAATACCACATATAGCGCAATCGCAAAAACGATGACCATCATGACGTTCCCGTATTTATTCGGAAGTAAATGATGCTTGCGGATGAGCAGCGTATAACAAGAGCTGAGCGGTATCAACAAGCCGAAGCCTAATCGCACAAAGAACATGTGATAAGGCAAGTAGAGATCACAGGGAGTCAATGCGACACCCGTTAGTAAGAACGGAAATATACTTCCTGTGATCAGCGCAATATAATAAGCTGTTTTATCGATCTGCTTGCTGTTTGTCACGCGTAAAAAATAAAGATTGAAAGTAAACATCGCGAACGCTTGCCCGAGCAGCGCAATCTCTAAGCAAAAGAACGAGATCCAGTTGGTTTCACCGCGCCACGTGCGCCATCTTCCCAATTCCGAAAAGAAATTATTGAAGAAGCTATAGCCCTTGGTGTTGTGGTCGAGGATGGTACCGCCCGGGAAATAGATCATCCCGATCGCCGTAAAGAGCAGGAACGAAATACAAGCGGTGTACAACAGTTGAAACGGGGTAAATTTGCGCATAAAACAAAAGTAAGCAATTTGAGGTTTTATATATTTGAACGGGCGCGCTACGCTTCTTTTTTCATAAATATTTAACAGCAAAAGAATACACCCACAAAAAATCTAAAGACTATAATGAGTACAAATCAAAATTTTCTTACCACTTCGGTTTTACTGATCATCGCGCTGATCGTACTGCCCGCCGTAACCATTTTGTACGACCAAAGGCTCACCGATCTGCAGGTGCATATTATCGAACGGCTGGTGTACGCAATGCTGGCTGTTTCCATTTTGTGTTTTATTGTCGGCGAGGTGACGAAGAACTTAAGCCAGACCGATAAAGTGTGGAGCATCGCACCGGCGTTTTACGTTTGGTACGTGGCGTATGCCAGCGGATGGGAGCCCCGGCTGATGCTGATGACGATTTTAGTGTGGACGTGGAGCGCGCGGCTGACATACAATTTTAACCGGCGCGGCGGTTATTCCAAGAAATTCTGGGCGGGCGAAGAAGATTACCGATGGCGGGAATTGCGCAAGGAAAAATTCTTACAAAAGCGCTGGAGCATCACGCTGTTCAATTTCTTCTTCGTTTGTCTTTACCAGCAATCCTTGATATTGGCGTTCACCTTGCCGTCCATCTTGTGTATTTACAACGACCGCCCCATCGGCGTGTTCGATTATATTTTAGCAGGCTTATTTATTTTATTTGTGGTGATCGAAACGATCGCCGACCAGCAGCAGTGGAATTTTCAAAAAGAGAAGAGAAGAAGAATCCATGCGAATGAACCGTTAGCGGAAGAGCACGAGCAAGGCTTTATTTCCTCGGGTTTGTGGGCCATCGTGCGCCATCCGAATTACGCGGCGGAGCAATGCATCTGGATCGTGTTTTATTTTTTCAGCGTGGCCGCGACCGGGAGATGGGTCAACTGGACAATGGCCGGATGCGTGCTGCTGATATTGCTGTTCCAGGGAAGCGCGCATTTCAGTGAAACGATCACGTCGCGGAAATACCCGAAATACCACGAGCATAGAAAGAAAGTGGGGAAGTTTATTCCGAAGCTGAGATGATTTAAACTATTTGGGCTCAATACGAGCGGAATTAAATTTGACTAATTTATCCCAGTCAATCTCACCAGTATCTTTGCAAAATGTGTCAGCAAATTCCTTGGTAAATTTATTAATCATTTGCGAATAGGATTTTATGAATTCATCATTTTTTTCTTTGGCTTGGTGCCCTATCGGTTCAATAATTTTAGTATATAATTCTGGATCTCCGGATATAAATTCCCAAAATCTTTGTCCGCAGTATTTAAAATAATCTCCTTTATCAGATTGATTATCTCTTCCATAACAACAACCATTTACTGCAACGACATTTAATTGGGAATTACTCGTCCGTAAGGTCTTTTTAGCAGTCTTAAAGTCTGAAATCAATTTCCCAATTTGACTACTGTTTCCCCAGTTTGGTCCAGACTTGATTGTTAGAATATAACGAGTATTATCTTTATCAAATTCAAGGTCGATTCCCGGAATACCTGATTTTCTACCTTGATAAACTTTACCGTTTATAAAGATGGCAAGCCCTTCCAGCCAATCTCCGAATATAGTTTCTTCTTGAGAAGAGATAAATGCATCTGTTAAGCTCTTGATAATATCCTGTGCAGTGAGTACGTATTTAGCTTTAAAGAGATAAGGGTTCTTTTTAATTAAAACTTTTCTGAGTTTTAAATCTTTTAATCCGGCAATTCGTTTTTCATGAAAAGTCCCAATATTTTTTTCAACGTATTGCAGAACGTCTTTTTGATTTAGTTTTTTCATCTTTTCTTTTAGGTTCTAACAAATATAACTCTGCCGATTTTAATTGATTTTTTACCATTGTATAATATTCCGGCATTATTTCAATTCCAATCGAATTTCTTTTCATTCTGTTTGCAACTGTCAACGTAGTGCCGGAACCCATAAATGGATCTAAAACAACATCATTTTCTTTTGTAAAAAGCTTGATAAACCATTCCGGCAATTCTTCCGGAAATGCTGCGCTGTGATTCTTATTATTGCATTCTGTAGCTAAATGCAATACATTCGTAGGATAAGCCTTATCACGTTCCAGCCAATTTGAAATATTTTTCCCAAATCCACTTCCAACTTTAGAATTATCGCGAATTTTGTCTGTGTTTGATAAGTTTTTTAACCTTGTCTTGGCCCAATCACCCATCGGAACCATTACCTCTTCCTGATACATATTGAAATGTTTGGCTTTATTGAATTGCAATAGCCTTTCCCACGAATCTCTAAATCGATTAGGCCATTTCCCAGGGTACGAATTTTTTTTATGCCAAATAAATTCTTCAGTCCAGAGCCATCCCTGTTTACGCATAGCGAGAATCAACTCCATTACATAGGTGCTTCGTTCTCCATCAACCACCTTTTCTTTAATATTTAAAATAAAAGTTCCTGTAGGCTTGAGAACTCTAAAAAGTTGTTCCGAAATTGGTAAGAACCATTCTACATATTTTTCGTGATGAATACCGCCGTATGTGTTTTTACGTTGATCCGCATAAGGTGGAGAGGTAATAATTAAGTCGACAGAATTATCTTTTAACTTTTTAAGTTCCTTTTTACTATCTCCCAGATATAAGTCTATTTCCATTTTATGAGTTCAAATTTAATATTTTAAAGGTACTTTAAGCATTTCTTAAACGCATTTCAGTTTATTAATAAAATCAACATAAAAAAGCCCGTCCTTGCGAACGAGCTTATATTTGTAGTAAGGACTTACCACTTATTCCTTATCACTAAACATCAATCTTCGCGTACTTCGCATGCGCTTCGATAAACTCCCTGCGCGGCGGGACTTCGTCGCCCATCAGCATCGAGAAAATATGATCCGCTTCCGCAGCATTTTCTACCGATACTTGTTTCAGTGTTCGCGTATCCGGGTTCATTGTCGTTTCCCACAATTGCTCCGCGTTCATCTCTCCCAAACCTTTATAACGTTGCACGTGCACGCTGTCTTCTTTTCCATCGCCTGCCACTTCCTTCACTGCCGCAATTCGCGTCTCATCATTCCACGCGTAAATTTGCTTGTTCCCTTTCTTCACCAAATACAACGGCGGTGATGCAATATAGATATATCCGTTTTCGATCATCTCCTTCATATGGCGGAAGAAGAACGTCAGGATCAACGTCGTGATGTGGCTTCCGTCTACGTCGGCATCACACATGATGATGATCTTGTGGTAGCGCAGCTTCGAAATATTCAGCGCTTTCTCGTCGCCTTCCACACCCTTGCTCACGCCGAGCGCCTGGAAAATATTCTTGATTTCTTCGTTCTCGTAAATTTTATGCTCCATCGCTTTTTCCACGTTGAGAATTTTTCCTCTCAGCGGCAGTATCGCCTGGAACGCGCGGTTGCGGCCTTGCTTCGCCGTTCCGCCTGCAGAATCTCCCTCCACTAAGTACAGCTCGCATGCATCCGCATTTTTATCGGAGCAGTCGGCCAGCTTTCCCGGCAATCCCGTTCCGCCCAATACACTCTTGCGTTGCACGAGCTCGCGCGCCTTGCGTGCCGCCATACGCGCCGTAGCCGCGAGGATCACCTTGCTGACGATCGTACGCGCTTCCTTCGGATGTTCTTCCAAATAATATTCGAGCTTCTCGCCCACGATTCCTGCAACGATTCCATCTACTTCAGAGTTACCGAGCTTTGTTTTCGTTTGTCCTTCGAAAGATGGCTCCGGAACTTTCACAGAAACCAAACATGTAATTCCTTCTCTGAAATCTTCGCCGCTGATCTCTGTTTTTAAATTTTTGAAAAGGTCGTTCTTCGTCGCCCATGATTTGAACACACGCGTCAACGCTCTTCGAAAACCCACCACGTGCGTTCCGCCTTCGATCGTGTTGATATTATTGACGTATGAGTGAATATTTTCATTGTAAGAATCGTTGTATTGAAAAGCCACCTCCACGATCACATTATCGCGCGTGCCTTCCATATAAATTACTTCCGGTATTAAAGGCTGGCGTGTTTTATCGAGGAAGGAAACAAATTCCCTCAACCCGCCTTGCGAAAAGAAGACTTCAGAAAATGCAACGCCATTTTCATCGCGGTTGCGCTCGTCGGTGATCGTGATGCGAATGCCGCGGTTCAGGTACGCCAGCTCACGCATACGCGCAGCAAGCGTGTCGTAGTTGTAATCAGTTACCGTGAAGATCGTTGCATCCGGTTTAAAGTGGATCTTCGTTCCTCTTTTGTCGGAGTTACCGATTTCTTTCACTGAATACACCGGCGCACCGATATTAAACTCCTGCTGGTATTCCTTGCCGTCTCTCCAAACCGTTGCGATCAATTGCGTCGACAATGCATTCACGCATGAAACGCCGACACCGTGCAAACCGCCGGAAACTTTATACGAATCTTTATCGAACTTACCACCCGCGTGCAAAACCGTCAACACCACTTCCAGTGCAGAGCGTCCTTCTTTCTCGTGCATGTCGACAGGAATACCACGGCCGTCATCTTCAACGGAAATGGAATTGTCTTCATGGATCGTAACTAAAATATTTTTACAATAACCGGCTAATGCTTCGTCGATAGAGTTATCGACTACTTCATAAACCAGGTGGTGCAATCCGCGATAATTGATATCGCCGATGTACATCGCAGGGCGTTTTCGCACTGCTTCGAGGCCTTCCAGAACGGTGATGTTCTCGGCCCCGTAGTGACTCTTTTTTTTGTCTTCCAAAACTTCGCTCATAGGGTGAAAAATAGTGTGCTCAAAGATACAAAAATGAGGGCGGAAAACCGAATAAAACAAGGGAGTTTATCCACAAAACGCGTTAATAAAACGTAATGTTTATGGCGTTGTAAAATGGCACGATTTCAAGGTCAAAAATGGAGTATTTTTTAACCACATAGGCGCATAGAAAATATAGCATGTAAATATCATTTTATATGGCATTCCGCTCGTGCCTCGCGGCCGCGCTATCCGCTGCAATATTTTTCAGCGCTGCAATGCCTGCGCCAAAAAATATTTCCGCTTCTATCGCTAATGCAGGAAAAAGGAAGAAAGGGCAAAACTATGTGCCCTATGTGTCCTATGTGGTTAAAAAAATTATAATCTTTTGATGTCGGCCCCAAGATTTTGAAGCCTTTGATCGATGTACTGGTAACCTCTGTCGATCTGGTGAATGTTCGAAATTACGCTCTTTCCTTCTGCAGAAAGCGCGGCGATCAGCAGCGATACTCCCGCTCGAATATCCGGGGAACTCATTTGTATGCCTCTCAAATTATATTCCCTGTTAATACCTATCACTGTCGCGCGGTGCGGATCGCACAGGATAATTTTTGCGCCCATATCGATCAGCTTATCGACGAAGAACAAACGGCTTTCAAACATCTTCTGGTGAATTAAAACGCTTCCGGAGGCCTGAGTAGCCGTCACGAGTAAAATACTCAGCAAATCGGGCGTAAATAAAGGCCAGGGGCCGTCTGCGATGGTCAGGATAGACCCGTCGATAAACGTTTGTATTTCGTAATGATCCTGTGCGGGCACGACAATATCATCGCCTTTAATTTCCAATTGAATTCCCAGCTTTTGAAAATACGATGGGATCAATCCCAAAGACTTCACGCCCGCATCCTTGATCGTGATGTTCGACTTCGTCATCGCCGCAAGGCCAATAAAACTGCCTATCTCGATCATATCAGGCAACAGGCGATGCGTGGTGCCGCCTAATTTTTTGACGCCTTCGATCTTCAGTAAATTCGATCCGCAGCCGTGGATCTTCGCGCCCATGCCGTTCAGCATCGTACACAATTGCTGCAGGTACGGCTCGCATGCCGCATTGAAGATCGTCGTTTCTCCTTCCGCCAAAACAGCCGCCATAATGATGTTCGCCGTTCCGGTGACGGAAGGCTCTTCCAGCAAAATATAATTTCCCCGAAGAGTATCGGCTGTTAAAGAATAGAATGATTTTTCCGCATCGTAATGATAGGTGGCGCCTAATTGCACAAACCCGAGGAAGTGTGTATCCAGTCGCCGCCGTCCGATCTTATCGCCGCCGGGCGTAGGTAAATAAGCCCTTTTGAAGCGCGCCAGCAGCGGGCCGAGCATCATTACCGATCCGCGCAAATGCCCTGCGCGCTTCTTAAATTTTTCTGTCAGTAAAATATCGGGATCGACATCTTTTGCATTGAAGGTATATGTATGCGAATCGATCTTCGTCACCTTCACGCCGATCTCACCGAGCAATTCGATCAGTACGTTGACATCTAAAATATCGGGAATGTTGGAGATCGTAATATCTTCCGCGGAGAGCAGCACCGCACACAATATTTGCAGTGCTTCATTTTTTGCGCCTTGCGGAACGATCGTCCCGCTGAGCGGTTTGCCACCTCTGACTTCGAATGCGTCTACGCTCATTATTTGTAGCGGTTGCGGTTGTTGTTGTTGCGGTTATTGTTGTTGCGGTTGTTATTAGGTTTCCTCTTCTTGTTGTTGTTCATGTTCGGTATGAACTTGCGTTTCTGTTGCGTGCGCGCGAGGTTTTCAATATTCATCTCTTCGCTGATCTCGAGCTCGCCGCCGGACAATGTCTTCATATCTTCCTTCACGAGGTCGTTGCTCACTTCTTCGTTGCTCCAGTTCTTATACGCCATCTTCATGAAGTTGCCGATGATCTCGGTGAAAAGCTCTTTCTTTTCTTCATCTTCCATCTTGATCGCTTTCTTCACCAACGATTCCACATTCTTGCCATAATGTTTTAAGCGAATGCGAACCTGCGGATAAGGAAGGTCGGCCGGCTTGATGCGCGCCGTATCTTGTGTCGGTTTCGGATATGGTGAGTCTACGTCGAGCTTGAATTGGGAAATAATGAAAATGTGATCCCACAATTTGTGCTTGTAGTCGGCGGCGTTGCGCAACTGCGGATTGAGAATGCCCATTAAGTACACGATATTCTCTGCTACCTTCTGGCGCTGTTGTTTGTTCTTAATGCTGACGGCATAATCCACCATCTTTTGCAAATGGCGGCCATACTCGCGCATTTCAATGTCATTTCTGTCAGTATTATATTTCATATGATGTTGTATCTTTTTTGAAATGGAAAAGAGGCTTGTCGTTTCAATAATTCACAATATAAAAGGAGTTACGCTTAGGGCTGCCCGTGTGAGCATGCACAAATATAATGGAAATATCGGTACGAATGGGGTTTTTTACGGAATTCCGTATAATTTTGTCCACCATATTCCGGGAAAAAGCAAGGCATTGTTAAACATTTTGAAGAACTCCGGGTTTACAATGCTACACTTTAAACCCATTATACACCAAAACAATAAAATATGAAATTACTCAACAAACTCTTGCTATTTAGCATTGTACTTTTTTTTACACTCCCGTCAAAAGCCCAGTTTCTAGGCATTCGCGCGAGCAACTTCGGCGGTATCACCAACGTTAATTACAATCCGGCTATTGCGGATGCCCGTTACAAGGTAGATGTAAATTTATTTACGTTCGACGCGACCGTCAGCAACACGTACATCGGCTTAAAAGGCAAGCTGTCTGATTTCAAAGATTTCAGCGGCGATGATAACCTGTCTGAACATTTAAACGGGAAAAAGAAATTCGGATACGTCAGCCAACAGGTTCAGCTGCCGTTGTCATTTCTTGTTGCTTTCGGCAAGAACCGTAGCAACAACCAGGCGTTTGCATTTTCCTCGCACATCAACACCGTGGCGAATGTCGACAACCTCGAAGAAGCGCTGGCGCGCAACCTGCGCTGGGGCTGGGGACAAGATGCGTTCGACCATATCGGAAATTTCGTTACCCCGAATTTTCACGACGTAGAACAGATCGGTGTAAAAGCCATGATGTGGGCAGATGCGGGCGTTACGTATTCGCGTGTAGTGCTCGACAAGGATAAACACTTTTTAAAAGTAGGTGCGACGCTTAAAGTTGTCAAAGGATTGGCGGCGATGTATGCTTACTCCGATCACTTCCGTTATAAATTCGATGCACTGGATACGATCCATATACAAGACACCTACATCCATGCCGGTGCTACGCAAAACCTCGAATATTTTTACAATGATTCGACAGGCTCTCTTTCCGATATTTTTCAAAAAGATATTATCGGCAACAGAATTTCGAATTGGTCCGTGGCTGCAGATATAGCCGTGGTGTATGAATTCAGAAAAGATAAAGACAAGTATAAATACAACATGGATTGCCAGGATCTGTATTACAACGATCGCGACAAGCATTTCATCCAGGTGGGATTATCGGTGATCAACATCGGCCGCATCAAATACAAGAAAGCGGATTCCGTGTATGATTACCAGATCACGGACTTCAGGACCGGCGATCAATTCAACCAGAATACTGTGTTGGAAGATTGGAGAGTCGCACCGGGAACATTCCCGGGCAGCCAGGACAGAACATTTAAAATGTGGTTGCCTACAACGATCAACATCTGGGCGGACATTAATATTATAAAGGGTTTTGGCGTGAACGTCGCCGCACAGATCAACCCGATCCCTTCCAAAAAACAGAACGTCCATCACCTCAGTATGGTTTCCGTAACGCCGCGCTACGATTATAAGTGGGCAGGCGTTTACATGCCGGTGGCCGTGGATCAGTTTGCGAACGTGCAATGGGGATTTGGTTTCCGAGCGGGCCCATTGTACCTCGCTTCACAGGATATCTTCTCCACTTTAATAAAGATGAAGAAAGGAAATGCGCGAGACATCAATATCCAAATGGGATTAAAAGTTTCGATACCGAACCGTATCGCGAAGGATAAAGACAAGGATAATGTTTCTAACAAGAAAGATCTTTGCCCGAATCAAAAAGGTACTTGCGAATCGAACGGCTGTCCTGATAGAGATGGTGACGGTGTATTGGATGCGGAAGATAAATGTCCTGACACACCTGGTAAAAAAGAATTACAAGGATGCCCGGATAAAGATGGCGACGGCATTATCGATATGGAAGATGATTGCCCGGATCAGGCTGGATTAGCAGCATTCAAAGGATGTCCTGATCGCGACGGCGACGGCGTTCCGGATAAAGATGATAAATGTCCTGACACACCTGGCAAGAAAGAACTCGCAGGTTGTCCTGACCGCGATAACGACGGCGTGATCGATTCGGAAGATGCGTGCCCGGATCTTGCAGGATCTAAGGATCATGCAGGTTGCCCGGATACGGACGGCGATGGCTTGTACGACAATGAAGACAAATGTATCACCGTTGCGGGGCCTAAGGAAAATCAAGGTTGTCCATATCCTGATACCGACGGCGACGGCGTGCTCGATAAAGATGATGCTTGCCCGACGATCAAGGGGCCGAAAGAAAATAAAGGCTGTCCGGTGATTGAAGAGAAAGTGAAGAAGGTGTTGTTGAAAGCACGCAGCATTCAGTTCGAAACAGGCAAGGCGGTTATCAAGCCGGTGTCATACCCAATATTGAAGGAAGTGGCGCAGATCCTGAAAGATTATCCTTACTACAACGTGAACATTGAAGGACACACGGATAATGTAGGCAAGGCTGATTACAACCTGAAGCTTTCACAAGAGAGAGCTGAATCGGCAAGACAGTTCTTAATTCAGCAAGGAGTCGATCCTGCGCGAATGACCTCTGCAGGTTTTGGTTTAACCAAGCCAATTGCTGATAACAAAACAGCTGCAGGAAGAGCGCAAAACAGACGCGTTGAATTTAATTTGATCATTAAGTAATCAAATACTTTTAGAATAAAAAACGTCCCGCAAATGCGGGACGTTTTTTTATTTACCGAATTGCAAACTGCCGCCCGTAAATAATGCCGTCATTCTGAATGTAGCCAAATGTCGAAGACATTGGCGGAATGAAGAATCCCGTACTGCTTGCATGATCCGAATTTCGGCCGTTCTTATTCAGATCGGGATTCTTCGCTTCGCTCAGAATGACGGTGCTCGTTTTCGGTTTTCTCTGCCCCTTTGCGACTCTGCGGTTAATCCTGCGTCTCCTCTTCTCTCTCTTCTTCCTTATAAAAGAACTTGAGAAACCCTGTAATCGTTGGCGCAAAATCATCTTTATGGATGCCGACGATCTTCGTTCGCACGGGAAGACAGTACAATGAAATATTATGCCGGATGAACCAATCTTTATGTAACGCAAGGCGCACGCCGTCTTTTTCCGTCGTGATCCATTTGCGGAAATCGGGATAATTCTTTTGAATGCCATCCAGCTCATCTCTGTTAAAAAAATGATGGTCGTCAAATTCAAAATGCACTAATTCTTTTGCATTGTCTTCGATAAAACTTTTGATATGCGCTGCATTGGCAATTCCCGTGATCAGCAATTCGGCATTGTTTTTGGAGAAGTAAGAGCGGTCATCGGGATTTAAAAGATTATAGGGAATGCCATATTCTTCCGCAGCAAAAAAAACTTTCTGATTTGGTCTCAGGTCGATTTGCTGAATGATCGACCGTTGCTCCTCTTCGCTAATAGTTGCAGGGCATTTCGTCACCACAATAATATTAGCCCGGTCCTTTCCTGAAATAAATTCGCGCAGTGTTCCCATCGGCAGAATGGAATCTTTCCAAAATGGCTTGTCGTACGTCGTGAGCAAAATATTGATATCGGGCCGCACGCTTTGGTGCTGGAACGCATCATCCAGCAAGATCACTTTAATATCGGGATGCTGTGACAAAATATGCGGAATGGCGATCACGCGCTGTTCGCCCACGCTGACATGTGCATCGCGGTATTTCAATTTGATCATGAGCGGCTCATCGCCCACTTCTTCCGCTGTATTATTCGGCATCACTTGCCTGTATCCTGTCGACTTTCTTTTATAGCCGCGGCTCAGCACGCCTACCATGTATTTCGGGTGCAGTAGCTCGATGAGCATTTCTACAAAAGGTGTTTTGCCCGTTCCGCCGACGCTCAGATTGCCGACGCTGATCACCGGAATTTCAAAATCCGTGGAGCCGATAAAATTCGATTTATACATCCAGTTGCGAAGCCAGATAATGGCACCGTAAATGACCGCAAACGGGAAAAGAAATATCTTTATGAATACACGCATCTTTTTAACCATAGATCACATAGCATTGCATAGGTCAATTGAGTTTTTGTAACTATGTAGCCTATGTGTTCTATGTGGTTTAATTTTTTATTTTATGTAAATTTACTACCAATCAATATTTATGAAAATAGCAGAAATTATTCAGACTATCGAAGATTTTGCTCCAATATCATACCAGGAAGGATATGACAATGCGGGCCTGCTCGTTGGCGACAAAATGGCTGAATGCACTGGCGTTTTGATCTGTTTGGATGCCATTGAGTCGGTGATCGATGAAGCGATCCGGAAAGATTGTAACCTCGTCGTCGCGCATCACCCGATCATTTTTTCAGGATTAAAAAAGATCACCGGTAAAAATTATATTGAGCGCACCGTCATTAAGGCAATTAAAAATGATATCGCAATTTATGCAGCGCATACGAATCTCGACAATGTGCGATTGGGCGTGAGCAAAAAAATTGCCGACAAGCTGGCCTTGGTCAATTGCAAGATCCTCGATCCGAAAAAAGGATTGCTTAAAAAGTTGTACACCTATGTTCCGAAAGAAAATAAAGATGACTTGCTGAACGCTTTGTTTGCAGCAGGCGCGGGCAACATCGGCAATTATTCGGAATGCAGTTTTACCGTCGACGGAACAGGAACTTTTAAAGGAAATGAAAATTCAAATCCTGTTATCGGCAAAAAAAATAAACGCAGCACGGAACCGGAAAATAAAATTGAAGTGATCTTTCCCGCCATGCTCGAATCGAAAATTTTAAAAACACTTCTTCTCTATCATCCGTACGAAGAAGTCGCGTATGAAATTATAGCGCTCGACAATCCCTACCAGGATGTCGGCTCGGGAATGATCGGCGAATTGAAAAAGCCGATGGGTGAAGAACGATTTCTTGCTTTCTTAAAATCTAAAATGAAAACCGATGGTGTTCGCCACACTTCCTTGCTCAACAAAACCATTAAAAAAGTAGCCGTCTGCGGCGGCGCGGGAAGTTTTTTATTGCCGAATGCGATCGCGCAGGAAGCGGATATTTTTATCACCGCGGATTTTAAATACCATCAGTTTTTCGACGCCGACAACAAAATCGTGATTGCCGACATCGGGCATTACGAAAGCGAGCAATTCACGATGAATTTATTTAAAGAGTTGCTCAGCACACTCGACGTTCCGTTGAAAATTACTTCGGTCAGGACCAACCCGGTTTCTTACCTATAACTACAGATTCTATAGCTAAATCATTTATTTTAAGAACATTGCTTTAGCATTTCCATCATGCTTTTAAACAACGGCTTGAATTTGTATGTCCATTCTTGTTAAACGGGTCGTAACTTAGAATACCATAAATACAAAATGAAAATTTATTTCTCCATACTTATTTTTTGTTTGCTTTGCCTTAAAGGTTTTTCACAGCAACAGCTTTCTCAGGTTGCCTGTTATAGCACCAATGGAGAAGATAATCTCGAACAAAATGAAGACTTTTTAGGAGATTATAAATTGATGATCCTCGGATGCGATACACGGCATGGGTTTTTTAATAATATTCCGGTCGACACCGCAGAAGGTTTTTACTACCACGAATATCTCGTTTGTATAAAAAAATCCGGAGAGCTGCAATGGGTCAATCCTCTCGACAGTTTCGCAGCGCCTGTCTTTACTATTAGGGACAGCACTATTGTAATCACAAGTGCGAATCTTTGGACTACGCATGATATTCGTATTCAGTACTTCGACAGTCATGGTAACGCGGTGTCGCCTATTCACGTCTTATGCCCGGTAAATTCAGATTCGCTTCTGGAGAGTAGCTTGTGGGGAGCCAAATGTAAACCCATTTTCAAACAAGGTAATTACATTCTTGCAGTTCACTATTTCGGTGCTGCTTATATAGGATGGACAATAATACCTGTTAATTCTTACAAGTTGATGTATGTTGAGCACGACTCACTGATTCGTTCTGTGTCTTCTTACAGAGATGTACTAATTGATTCTTCAAAAAACCGCGTGGTGGCTGCTGATGAATCGCAACTGGGTAGTTATAATTTTGACCTTACCGCTTCTGATACCGTATACGATTACAATTTTTATACCCTGAAAGCAATTTATGGAATAGACCATGACATAATAATGGAAATGAAGTACGGATATGTAAGTTTAGACTCCATAGGAACACGCCGATACACCTACAATGCGGCAACCCATACTACCGATACAATGAATATAACGGATTCCATTTTTATGCTTGATCCGACATATAGATGGAGTGTAGTGGATATGCACGGTCCGCTCCACTTTGTTGCCAGAACCTCCGACAGTATTTACACAATACAGCAACAATCAGGATCGGGCACCACCATATTGCAAACACTGATCTCCAACGACACCATACAAGATCTTCGCGTACCGCTGTATTCAGATACCGACGCACTTTTTTTAATTCAATATTTGAACGGAAGCGGAGCCTATTTATTTAAAATAGTATACGTAAAAAATAATCAGGTTTTATGGGAAAAGCCTTTTAGTGATTTTGGTAATGTACATGGAGATATCTATTCGTTGGCCGATCGTATTCCCGGAACAAACGAGATATACATCAATTTTACATCTTACTATACGACGTATTCACTGCTGTTTTCAATTGACCTTCAAAATGGAAACGGTTCTTTTATTGCGGAAAACCTGCTATTACAGGAAGGAGATGCATACAGGCTTAACCATGAAGATTATGTTTTGACACAAACGCATCCTCCGTGGTCGTGCTACCCGAATGCTGATATCGTGCTTTACAAAACCGTCCATAATTACAATACGCTACATGGAAAAGTATTTTTAGATAGTATTCGCAACGGTGTGCAGGATTCATCTGAAAGACTGTTGAAAAATGCCGAAGTATGGATCAACGGTTATCCTGCCGTTTCTTCATCTCCTTCGGGAGAGTTTTCAATTGTGTTGGACACAGGCACATACACGGTTGTGCTGAAAACACAAAAAAATACGGATACTATTTTGCCGGGTGTGTTCGTCGTCCATTTTTCAGGGTATAACGAATCCGACACCATCGCATTTGCGATACGGAGTATCGACAGTTCGCTTCTTACAACGACTATAAATTATAAACCGGGAAAAGACATTCGAATCTATCCAAATCCGGCCGGGGAGGTTATTCATATTGCTATGCCTGAAAATTCTTTGGGCAATTCGAAATTGATGCTGTATGATTTGTCCGGAAAAGAAATATTGAATAAAGAATTTACATCAAAGAATATCGATTTGAATACGGGTGACATCACCAACGGAGTCTACCTGCTTCGAATAACAAATGATGATTTTTCGCTCTCTGCAAAAATAATAGTCGCCAGAAAATAGATTCTTCACAAGCTCTTGGAGAATAATGTATCTTATTCATAATGAATTTCTTACAAACATTTGTTCGCCGTTACTTTTCGTTAACCCTTCTTTTTAAAAAATGTGGAAACAATTGCTTACTTTTGCGGTTCAATTTTTAGCAAAATTCTCTATAAATGGCACGAAAGAAAGAACTGACCACCGTTGCAGACAAATTAGAACAATTAGAACAATTACAGGCTATTCACTCCAAGATCGACGCGATCCACATCCTCAAAGGTGAATTGCCGATCGAAGTGGCAGACCTCGAAGACGAGATCGCCGGTACGAAGAAGCGTGTAGGAAAGATCGATGGAGAGATCGAAGAAGCAGAGCAGGAGATCGAGCACAGAAAGACGCTCATGAAGGAAGCGCAAGGCCTCATCACCAAATACGACAAGCAATTACACAACGTAAAAAATAATCGTGAGTTCGACGCGCTCAACAAGGAGATCGAATTGCAGAAGCTCGAGATCCAGTTAGCAGAAAAAAAGATCAAGGAAGCGAACTTCACTATCGAGAACCATAAGAAACAGCTGGCCGAAGTGCAAAAGCGCCTCGACAGCAAGGAAAAAGACCTCGAGATCAAGAAAAAGGAACTCGACAACATCATCAAGGATACGGAAAAAGAAGAAAGAGACCTGAACGCGAAAGTGAAGGATATGGAAGGAGAGATCGAAGAGCGATTCCTGCAACATTTCAACCGCATCCGCAAATCGTATAAGAATGGCCTGGCAGTAGTGAAAGTAGCGCGCAATGCTTGCGGCGGCTGCTTCGGTTTCATCCCGCCACAAACACAATCCGAGATCCGCACAAAGAAGAAGATCAGCACGTGCGAACATTGCGGACGAATCATCGCCGGCGTGGACGACAGCGAAGTGACGATCTCCGAAGAGGAACTGGCACAATAATCAAAATCAACATCCATAAATGTAAATCCTCCCCTCGTGGGAGGATTTTTTATTTGACTGTAGATACGCACTGCTGTGCGTATTGGCCGGATACGCACAGCAGTGCGTATCTACTGCTGTTTGCGGTTAATTCATTATCTTTCATCAAACCGCCTTATGAAATACTCACTCAAACTCGAAGAAACAGCGATGTTCTTTTTCTCCATAATTCTTTTTTCGCAATTGCATTTTGCGTGGTGGTGGTATCTTGCGTTGTTCCTCGCACCCGATCTTTCTATGCTCGGATACCTAATAAACACTCGCGTCGGCGCGTATTCCTACAATTTCTTTCATCATAAAGGCGTCGCCATTGTCGTCGGCCTCGCCGGTTTTATCTCGGCAACGAAATCTATATGCTCGCAGGAATTATTCTATTCGGACACTCCTCCTTCGATCGCATTCTCGGTTACGGATTAAAATACACCGACCATTTTAAGCACACACATCTCGGGACGTTTTAATTGTCCTGTCTGCATCTTGATAATGTAGCGCTCCGCTGGAGCGCTTGTTCAATGGCCATGCTATTGAGATAATGCACCTACGGAGCATTTTGTCAAAAATGCGAATCCGAAAAAATCGTAAATCCCAAATCATAAATCCTAAATTCAAATGCGGCATACTTGTCCGCAATAATAGTTGGCCGCAGGCCACACCTTAAAATCCAAAAAATCTTTAAGAAAATTTATGGCATTCCCCTCGCCCTGCGGAACTCGGGTCGGGCTGTCCGCTCCAATGCTTCGCTACGCCTTAGCTACGCTGCATTCGGCGTAGCCAAATGCTCGCTCCGCTAAAGCTTCGCTCGCATTTCCGCTTCCATCCCTAATGCGGGCGGCGCTGCTCCGTGCACGCTTCTACATTCATTGCCGTTGCCTGCATTTATTGATATTCCCACCTTGTAAAGAATCCCAAACGACTAACATTTTTTAACAATATATCGGGGCGGCTCCGCTGTGCGAATGATATTTTTGTACACCGTAAAAAAAGAGATAAAAAACCCTGTTAGAAATAATTTGTAAACCAAACCGACTGATCATTAAAAGCATCATATGGAATCTATCGACATAAAAGCATTGAATGAAAAAATTCAGCAGGACAGCGCCTTCCTGGAAGTCCTAAATCTCGAGATCGGTAAATCGATCGTCGGGCAAAAGTACATGATCGAGCGGTTGATGATCGCGCTGCTTTCGCAAGGGCACGTTTTACTCGAAGGTGTTCCCGGCCTCGCAAAAACATTAGCGATTAAATCTTTATCGGATGCGATCGACACGCGCTTCAGCCGCATTCAATTCACGCCGGATCTTTTACCCGCGGATATTCTAGGAACGATGGTATACAACCAATCGAAGGGAAATTTCGAAGTGAAGAAAGGGCCGATCTTTTCCAATTTTATTTTGGCGGATGAGATCAACCGCGCGCCGGCGAAAGTACAGAGTGCGTTGCTGCAGGCGATGCAGGAACGCGTGGTAACACTCGGCGATACAACGTACAAGCTGGAAGAGCCATTCTTAGTAATGGCCACGCAAAACCCGATTGAGCAGGAAGGAACTTATAATTTACCGGAGGCGCAAGTCGACCGCTTTATGCTGAAAGTAAAAATCACCTATCCCGAGTTTGAAGATGAAAGGCAGATCATGCGCCAGAATGTAAGCGGCGCGAATCCGGGTATCCGCCCGATCGTGGATGCAGCAACGATTTTGAAAGCGCGCGATACGGTTCGACAAGTGTACATGGATGAAAAGATCGAAAAATATATTCTCGATATCATTTTCGCTACGCGCGATCCGCTAAAATATAAGATCGACAATCTCAAGCACCTCATCAACTACGGCGGCTCTCCGCGCGCGAGCATCAGTCTCGCGATGGCGAGCAAGGCATACGCGTTCATCAAGCGCAGAGGTTATGTGATACCGGAAGATGTACGCGCCGTGGCACATGATGTGCTGCGCCACCGCATCGGGATCACGTACGAGGCAGAAGCGGAAAACATCAACCAGGAAGAGATCATTCACACTATTTTAAATAGAGTAGAAGTACCGTAGGGAGTGAGGAGTGAGGAGTGAAAGTGAAAAGTGAAAGTGAAGAATGCAGGCAAGGTGAAATGGAGAAGTGAGATTTCTATTCTAGAATAGCCTATAAAATCAAAATTATGTTGGAAGATTTTGTAGCATATAAAAAATCAAATGAACTTTGGGATTTGTGTTGGAATGATACAGAAATTCTGATGAAGGATATTCGTGGCAAAGAATTGACACGACAATTAATTCGGAGTGCCGGTTCTATTTCTGCTAATATTGAAGAAGGTTATGGAAGAGGAAACAACAAGGAATATCCTCACTTTTTAAAAATTGCCCGAGGTTCGGCACAGGAATCAAAAGGCTGGTATAAAAAATCAAAATACTTATTAAACGAGGATCTGATTAGTGAGCGACATAAATTAATTAGCGAAATCATTGCAATAATAAATTCAACAATAAAAACATTAGAAAACAAACGAAAGAAATAGTGACAACACACTTTTCACTTTCACTTTCACTCTACACTTAAAAAATGGAAGTATCAGAATTACTCAAAAAAGTCAGGAAGATTGAGATCAAGACCAAGGGCTTGACCAATCACATATTTTCCGGCGAGTATCACTCTGCTTTCAAAGGCCGCGGGATGTCGTTTTCCGAAGTGCGCGAATACCAGTACGGCGACGACGTGCGCAATATCGACTGGAATGTGACGGCGCGCTTCCAGCATCCGTATGTAAAAATATTTGAAGAAGAAAGAGAGCTGACCGTCATGCTGCTGATCGATGTGAGTAAATCTTCTTTTATCGGAACGCAAAATCAACTAAAGAACGAGATCATTTCGGAGATCGCCGGCGTGATCGCTTTCTCTGCGATTCAAAATAATGATAAGGTCGGCGTGTTGTTTTTCAGCGACACGATCGAAATGTTCATCGCGCCGAAAAAAGGAAGATCACACATCCTGCGCATCATCCGCGAGATTTTGAACTTCCAGCCAAAGAGCAACAAAACCGATATTTCGCTCGCGCTGGAAAATTTCAACAATATGGTGAAGCGCAAAAGCATCGCGTTTGTGTTGTCGGATTTTATAGATGAAAATTATTCGGATGAATTGCGTCACATTTCCCGCAAGCACGACGTGATCGGCGTAAAAGTGTACGATAACCTCGATATGGATCTCCCGGAAATCGGTTTGTTACAAATACAAGATGTCGAAACCGGCGAAACGAAATGGATCGATACGAATGACAGGGAAACGCGTAAGGTTTACAAGGAACGCGCGCTGTTTTACGATAAGAATTATGACAACAGCTTTGTCAAAGCCGGCGCCGACAAGCTGAAAATAAAAACGGAACAATCATATGTTCATATACTGATGAATTTCTTCAAGAAAAGAGCTTGATCAATTGCGAAGCAATCACGAACGCTAATTAATAAAATAAGTATTGAGTAATTTGAAGATGAATTAATTTGAAGATTTGAAAATGAATTCTACATTGAAAGATTTTTTTAAAAGTATCCGAACTATTGTTCGGCAGTATCTTCAAATTTTCAAATCTTCAAATCTTCAAATCTTTCTAATCACCTTATTCCTTATCCCTTATTCCTCTTCAGCGCAAACAGCCACTGCTTCCACTAAAGAAAAAAATTATCTTATCGGCGACTGGGTTCCGGTGGATCTGTTTGTATCTGCGCCCTCTAACAGTCAGATCGCCTTTCCAATGCTGAACGATTCCATAGCGCCCAATATTGAACTGGCGAACTATATGCCGGTCGATACCGTAAAAAAAGGCGGTCAGTCGGAATATCATCAGCTCGTCAACCTCGCCGTGTTTGACACCGGCCAGATCATGTTGCCGCGCTTTCAATTCTTAGTCAGCAGCGGCGGCAAAATAGATACGATCACTTCCGACGCCGTGCTGGTCCATATCGGCGGCGTGAAGATCGATACGACCAAGGATATCATCCCGATAAAGGAACCTTTAAAAATTCCATTGACATTGGAAGAATTGTTACCGTATATCATTGGCGCGTTTATTCTCGCGATCATCGCAGCCATTGTGGTATGGTATATTATCGAGCGCAGGAAAAAACAAAAACCGATCGACGAAAAATATTTGCTGCCGCCGCATGTGTGGGCGTTCAAGTCGCTCGACAAATTGCAGGAAGACAAATTATGGCAGAAAGGCGAAGTGAAAAATTATTATTCGCGCCTCACGGATATTGCGCGTACGTACATCGAGCTGCGTTATAAGATCCAGGCCATGGAGCAAACAACGGACGAGCTCATGACGTCGCTGCACAAAGGTATTATGAAGCAATCGCTCAAAAAAGAATTAAACGACGTGCTCGTGTTGAGTGATTTTGTAAAGTTCGCAAAAGCACAACCGGACTTTATCGAAAACGAATCGTCGATGCGCGTGATCCGCGAGTTTATCGATAAAACCAAGCAACTCGAAGAAGAAAAGAAAACAGAAGCTATTAAAAAATGACGAAGCTGCTTCCATATACGTTTGCGCATCCCGGCTACTTCCTGCTGCTGTTGGGAGTGCCGCTGCTCGTGTATTGGTTTTATTACAAGCGTCGCACGTTCTATCCCACGTTCAACATTCCGCAGCACGGTGGCGTGTTGTCGCAGCCCGCATCTCTCCGTGTTCGATTATTGTCGTTCCTTCCGCTCCTGAAAATTCTCGCCTATGTCTGCATGGTGATCGCACTGGCACGCCCGCAAAGCGCGTTGTCGGAAAAAGAAATTTCCACGCAGGGAATCGATATTGTTTTATCACTCGATATTTCAGGATCGATGCTTGCAAAAGATTTTGCGCCTGATCGTTTGTCGGCTGCAAAAAAAGTGGCGATGCAATTTATCAAGGACCGTCCGAGCGACAGGATCGGCCTGGTGGTTTTTTCGGGAGAAAGCTTTACGCAATGCCCGATCACCATCGACCATGAAGTGTTGCTGAATTTATTCAAGGACATTCACAGCGGCATGATCGAAGACGGAACTGCCATCGGGATGGGATTAGCGACGGCGGTGGCGCGGTTGAAAGAAAGTAAATCAAAAACGAAGGTGATCATTTTGATGACGGACGGTGTAAATAATATGGGATATATTGATCCGTATACTTCGATACAAATTGCGAAAGCATTCGGTGTGCGCGTGTACACGATCGGCATCGGCAAGAACGGTATGGCGCCGTACCCGGTGAAAGATCAGAACGGGAATACATTTTATCAAAGCTTCCCGGTGCAGATCGACGAAGTGCTGCTGCGAAAGATCGCGCAGGAAACCGGCGGCAATTATTTTCGCGCCACAGGCAATGCGTCGCTGAAATCTGTTTACAATAATATCGACAAATTAGAAAAATCCAAGATCCGAATCACGAATTATCACCGCAAGAGCGAGCACTTCCACGTGTTCCTGTTTTTGGCGGTGTTGTTTTTGATCACGGATTTTATTTTGAGCAGAACTTATTTAAGAACGATACTGGTTTGAAAGGAAGGATTATATATAATATCAAGTATTTCCTTACAGGCATTGCAATGGCAGGTATGTATACTGCTGCAGCCGCGGACAGTCCTAATACAGGTGCCTATTCACCTATTTATATAAAATCCAATACCAATCAAATTGCTGTTGACATACCCGAAGTAAGCGAACTCGTTAAAATTATTTTATTGCTTAACCAGGACATGCTCGAAGAAGCTATTCGCAGAAAATATTCAACGGCCGAAAATGTATATCGATCCGATTATTATAAAGACGTATTGAAACAATTTTATCCGTTTAAAAAAGAAAAAATTGTTGGAACTTTCCATGATTTAGTCGAGGATAATGGGGAAGTAACGCCGTGCAATTATTCTAAAATAAGGAAATATTCTTCGTTATATAAGTTCAACGAGCTGGGCAAAATCACTCCCTATAAATACTACGATATAGAAACGAGCAATATCGACGATATTTTAAAACCGTACATCTCTTTATTAGAAGAATTTGCTTTAAAAACCAATTTTCGTTCATTCTATAAAGATCACGCTAAGTCTTATGAAGACGCCAAATTATCTTATATGGAATTAGTTCCCGTAAACTCATTATGGAATTATATTGAGAATCATTTTCCAAAAAAGGTACAGTATTTCAAAATTATAACTTCTCCTGTCGAAAGTTATTTCAACAGAACCGACACGTATCCTACAGGACATGACTCATTCATACAATATACTTACTATGCACCGACGCCTTTTTTCATGACGAATGTGAATAAAGATTATGTGAATGATAACCTGATTAGAAATTCATTTAACTTCTTCCAGCCCGAGCTCTTCCAATATCTCGACGATTATTTTTCGAATGATTCAAATGAAATGAAAAATATTGTAAAACCGTCCGACTGGATTTATTGCTCATATCTTGACTATAAAAAATTCTCGGGCAAAGAAATCTTCTATAATTACATCGGCCGTGCTTTATTCAAAGAATACTATAAAAAACACCTCGACAAAACAGTCGACAAAACCACTTTCTACGAAAGGCTTGATCTGTTTTATACCGACTTTCTCATAGATCGCCTGACAAATAGGTCATATTTGACCAATCATACTTATGACCAATTCTCAAATGCCAAGTACGGGGTCGTTTTCTTAAAAGAAGATAAATTTCAACATGAATTCAATTCTTTGTACGGGAAATATGGTGAATCACAATTCAGTATTGTATTGGAAGAATTGAAAAAATGGTGTAAGGAACAAAAATGATACGTTTCGAACATACCGGCTTTTTATTGTTGCTGATTTGCATCCCCGCAATCATTGGGATGTACTTCTATATTCATTATAAAACCACGCAACAGCTCAAAAAGATCGGCAATATCGATTTGATCAAGCGATTGATGCCAGACCGCAACGAAAAGAAATCGCTCTTAAAATTTATTCTCCTCAATCTTATTTTGCTCTTCCTCATTCTCGCGCTTGCGCAGCCGCAGATGGGTACGAAGATGGAAAAGATACAGCGCAAGGGAATTGACGTAATGATCGCACTCGATGTATCGAATAGCATGTTGTCGCAGGATGTAGTGCCGGGCCGCCTCGAAAGATCAAAACTGCTCATTCAAAGCCTGCTCAACAAGCTCGACGGCGACCGCGTGGGATTGGTCGTGTTTGCGGGCAACTCTTATTTGCAAATGCCGCTGACGGTAGATTATTCGTCGATGTTGTTATACTTACGATCTGTCAGCCCGGCTACCATTCCAACACAAGGAACCAATATTACAAAGGCATTGGAAGAAGCTGAATCTGCTTTTAACGCGACGGATAAAAAATACAAAGCGATCATCGTGATCACCGACGGCGAAGATCATGAAGAGAACGCGATCAATAAAGCGGAAGAATTAGCATCCGACGGCACCAAAGTTTTTACGGTCGGCGTTGGTACTCCGCACGGCGGAACTATTCCTATCTTCGACCAACGCGGAAATAAGATCGCTGAAAAAAAAGATGAGAACAACGAAGTCGTCGTTTCGAAGATGAACCCGAATATGTTGCAGGCGCTGGCAAAAGCAGGCAATGCCAATTATTATGTGCTCGACAATTCGAAACAAGTGTCGGAGTTCTTGTCGAAAGATATTGCCAAGATGGAAACAAAGACAATCAACGATAAAGTGTTCACGGATTATGTGGAGCAGTTCCAGTATTTCCTGGCATTTGCGTTGATCCTGTTAAGTGCGGATATGTTTATCACCTATCGTAAAAAAATGCTCGATCTGAAAAATGAAAGATAAGCTGAAACATATATGGGCATGGGCGAAGAAGAATAAAAAGATCTTAACTCTTTTGTTCTTTGTAAAGCTGTTGCTGAAAATAGCATTGCTGGGATGGCTGTTGTTTTCCCATAATAAATGTGCGGCACAAAGCACCAACACCCTATTGCGCCAGGGAAATAAATTGTACAAGCAGGAAAAGTATAACAACGCCACCGAAAGCTATAGCAAAGCCTTGCAGAAAGCGCCCAAGGATGTACGCGCGAATTTTAATCAAGGTGATGCGCTGTTCAAACTAAACCAAATCGACAAAGCAAAAGATCAATACCTCGCAGCGGCCAAGTTGACGAATAATACGGAAATACAAGCGAAAGCATTTTATAATATAGGCAACGCGTGGTACAAGCAGGAAAAATGGGAAGAGAGCGCGAAGGCGTACAAAACTTCGCTCAAGCTGAACCCGAAGGATATGGAGGCAAAGTACAATTTGATGATGGCGCTGTCAAAAATAAAAAAGAACGGCGGCGGCAGCGGAAAAAACAATCAAAAGCAGGATCAGAAAGATCAAAAACAAAATCAGCAGCAAAACCAACAGCAACAACAGAAGGGAAACGATCAGCAGCAACAGCAGCAGCAGCAGGGCCAACAAAAGCAACCGCAGCAGCAACGACAAGTGCAGATGACGAGCGACGAAGCGAAGAAATTGCTGGATGCGATCAGCGGGGAAGAAACCAAGGTGCAGGAAAAACTCAACAAGGATAAAAAAGGACAAACCACCAAAACACAAAAGGATTGGTAATGAATTTTAGGAATAAGTATAAAGGAATAAGGAGTAAGTATTGGAGGACTTACCTTATTCTTTTTTCCTTTCTCCTTATTCCTTTCTCCTCTTTAGCGCAGCGTTTTACGGCAACCGCTGACACGCGTGAAGTTCCGCTTAACTATACATTCGATATTATCTATGCGGTTGAAAACGGCGACCTGCAAAAATTTACGCCGCCTCGCTTCGATGGATTTGATGCGATGGGGCCGGCGCAGAGTACGAATATTTCTGTTGTCAACGGACGCGTGTCGAAATCCATCTCGTACACCTATACGTTGCAACCCAAGAAACAAGGCGACTTCACGATCCCGGCAGCTACTGCTGTTGTGAACGGAAACGAAATGCATTCGAACACCGTGTCGATAAAAGTGGTGGCTCCTGCAAAACAATCGCAACAGCAGGCGCAGTACTACGATCCGTTTGATATTTTCCGGCAGCAACAACGGCAGCAGCAACAAACCAGCGAAGAAGACATTCGCAAATTTGCCGAGAAGAATATGTTTGTGCGCGTCATCCCTTCAAAAACATCATTGTACGAAGGAGATCAGCTGAGCTTGTCGTACAAATTGTATTTCCGCATCCAGTATCAAAGCTTGCAGGCGACGAAGAACCCAAGCTACAACGGTTTTCTTTCCGAAGAATATAAATTGCCGGATCCGCCGCAAAACCAGGCGCCGCCGATCGAAGAATACAACGGCAGGAAATATTATGTGCAGGAGTTCAAGCGCGTGTCGCTCTTCCCCACAAAATCCGGGAAGATCACGATCGAGCCGATCGAAATTGAAGGTGATGTACTCGTTGAAGTTCCCGATCCGTTCTTCAACAATCCTTATTTTACAACACTACAGCCATACGACTACCATTTCAAAAGTAACGCTGTCGACCTCGATATAAAACCACTTCCTGAAAAAAATAAACCGTCGACCTTTAGCGGAGCTGTCGGTAAATTTTCATTCACGGCGAAGTACGACAAAACAAAAGTAAAAGTTGGCGAACCCATCTCCTTAAAAATAGAATATACCGGAACCGGAAATTTAAAGCTCATCACTCCACCAAAATTGACGTTCCCCGAAGAGTTTGAAGCGTACGAGCCGAAGGTAAAAGATGAATACGCAAATAACGGCAGCGTAGTGAGCGGGTCGAAATCGTTTGAATATATTTTAGTGCCGCAGGATGGAGGGAAGTTCACCTTGCCGAAATATGAATTTGCTTACTTCGATGTAGATAAAGCGGATTATGTGAAATTCACGCTTCCGGAAACGGAGATTGATGTTGAAGGCAAGGCGAAGCTGAGCGAAAATGTGATCAGCTTTTTCAAGCGCGAGAAAGGCAACAAGCCGAAGGGCATCTACGGCATTCGCGCGCAATACGAAAGCAACCGCAGTTTTACGGGCAGCGCCGGTTTCTGGGCACTCACAGGTTTCCCACTCGCTTTATTGTTGATCGGATTTATGTTGAGAAGAAGAGATTATACCGAAGGTGAATTGCTGCTGTTGCGAAGAAAAAAAGCCAATCGTATTGCGTTGAGAAGAATGTCGGTCGCCAAAAAATTCATGCAGCAGAAAGACGAAGCCGGATTTTACAACGAAGTGATCCGCGCACTGTGGGAATATTTATCCGACAAGCTGTACATTCCGCAGAGTTCGTTGTCGAAAGAAAATATCGCCGATAAACTCTCGCAAAAAAATATTCCGGAAGAAAAGATCGAAGCGGTGAAGGAAACGCTGGACACTTGTGAGCAATCGCTCTTCTCTCCTGTGGGGCAGGAACACGCGATGCAAGCTACGTACAGCAAGGCCGTGGAATTAATTGTAGATTTTGAAGAACAACTGAAAAAATAATGCAGCACCGCCTGGCATATCAAACTTTCTTCAGCAAACTCTTGTTGCTGCTGATGTTGTTTGTTACCACAGCTGCCTTTGCGGAAAGCACTGCGACTTTGTTCCAAAGTGCTAATAAATATTATAAGAACAAGCAGTACGAACAGGCGGAGCATTTTTATCTGCAGGTGCTTGCAAAAGACAAATACAATATCAACGCCAATTACAACTTAGGCAACACGTACCATCACCTGCACGATTATCCGAAAGCGGTCTTGTATTATGAGCGTGCAAAGAAATGGGAACCGGACAACAAAGCGATCAACCAGAATTTATCGATCACGAATAACAAACTATTTTCGAAGATCGAATTCAGCCGGGAATTTTTTGTAACGAAATATTCCAAGAATTTCTTCAACAGCAAATCCGCCAGACAGTGGAGCATGCTCATGCTGATCTTTTTATGGCTGGGCGCCATCGTTTGTTGTTTCTATTTCTTCCGGCAAAATAAAAAAGCATTGCGTCTCGGGATCTTCTTCCTGCTGATCGCCGGTTTCTTTGCTTACCTATCCTATTCACGGCACAGGGAAGAAAAAACGGTCTCGTTTGCCGTCATCCTGCAAGATCAATCGCTGCTGCAAAAAACACCGGTGCCTGCTTCCAAAACCATCGACACGGTCCAGGTAGGCACGAAGATCAAATTGCTCGACAAAGATGCGTCGTGGTACAAAGTGGAATTGCCGAACGGGAAGTCCGGCTGGATGGAATCCAAAAATCTCGAAACGATTTAGAATGTAATTCCGATCACCACCGGAATGTAATGTTTGATCGTGATCTCCGGCGTGTTCGCAAAAGTTTGCGGTGTCCCCTGGATATTATTTTGCACATCGATCTTCCGCTGCAAATGCTGCAAGCGATAGCCGACGCCAAAATGAACGGCTAACTTTTTGCCGCCCGTCACATATCTTCCGCCGATCATAAATTCGCCGAACGCGCCCGTCGACTTGCCGTTGCCGCCCACTTTATTCAGCTGCGGATCTATAAAAACGGCGGCGCCCATCCGCTCGGAAAAGAAAACATTGAAGCTGCCATCGAGAATGTATTCGCGCAGCTCCGCAAAAAACGGAAATGTTATTTTATAGCCCGACCCGGAAACGGTGCCATTGGCAGTTGCGGAAGGAAGAAAATCAATTCCGATACCGCCTCCGATAAAAAAATGAGGATTGATCAACGCGCCGTGCACTGTTCGAAACATCACACTCGGTTTATCAATACCTAAATGATCCTTCGTGGTATTGGATGAAAATTTATAAATACGCGTACCGCCGATGCTGATCGCCACGCCCACTTCATTCACGGAGGAATACCGTGTGGTTTTAATATTCTTGATCGAGTCGAGATCGAGTACGATATCATTCTGTGCAACCGCGCGCAGGGCGCCGAAGAAGAACAGGAAAAGCAGAAATTTTTTCATTGCCGGTTTTGGGCAAAAATAGGCTTTATGAAAATTCCCACCAATTTTTATCTATTTTTATTCATGCAAAAAGCGTGGGTCATCCTGTTTTTAGTAAGTTTTTCACAGTTACGGGCACAAACCTTTGAATTTAGCCCGAATTGTAAGCAGGCCTATCAATCCATCTTCAAGCTCAAGATCAACGATGGCTTGCAAATGCTCGAAAAAGAAAAAAAGGAAAATCCCAAAAATTATCTCCCGGTTTTTATTGAGAACTACGCCGATTTTCTGAAGCTGTATGTAAACGACAATCAAAAGTTGTTTGACCAAATGGAGCCGCGCGTGGAAGCACGCATCGAAAAGCTGAAAGAAGGAAATACGTCGTCTCCTTATTACTTGTATTCACAGGCCGATATACATATTCAATGGGCGATGTGCAAGATCAAGTTCGGCGAGTATGTCAGCGCGGTGTTTGAAGTGAAGAAAGCGTTCTCGCTGTTGCAAACGAATCAAAAAAAGTTTCCCGACTTCAAACCCAATATAAAAAGCCTCGGCTTATTGCACACGATCTTTGGCGCCGTGCCCGACAAATATAAATTCGGTGCGAAGTTGTTGGGATTGAAAGGATCGATCGCCCAAGGCATGAAAGAATTGAATTCGGTGATGCAGGATGAAAATTTTCAATTTCGTGAAGAGACGATTATCATGTATACGTTGCTCGTATTGCATTTGCAGAAAGATGAAACAACGGCGTGGAATATGATCGAGCACACGGATATTCCGCTGGGCGATAATTTGCTCAATCATTTTATAGCCGCGACGGTTGCAGCACATACTGGCAAGAATGACAAAGTCATTTCGATTTTGTCTGCGAAGCCAACAGGCGCAGGCTATTACCCGTTCCCGTTTTTGGATTTTATGTTGGGCAATGCAAAGCTGAACAAGCTCGACAGCAACGCCGATCATTACATGCAGCAATTTTTAGCGAACAACAAAGGCAGATCGTATGTAAAGGAAGCCTACCGCAAGCTTGCGTGGTTTAACCTGATCAACGGGCAGACGGACAATTACAAAAAATACATGCAGCAAATTTTAAGTGTGAAGGATGCACCGACGGATGAAGACAAATCGGCGCAGAAGGAAGCCGAGAAAAATTATGTACCGAATAAAGAATTATTGAAGGCGCGTATTTTATTCGACGGATCGTATTACGACAAATCGCTGGCGATCGTCAATGCGGTGAAACCCGAAAAGCTTTCGCGATCGCGCGACCAGGTGGAGTATTATTACCGCAAAGCTCGGATATTAGACGAGATGAATTCGGCAAACGACGCGATCAAATTTTATTTGCTCACGATACAAAAAGGAGAATCCTACGATTATTATTTTGCGGCCAATGCGTGTTTGAAAGCAGCGAATATTTTTGAAAAGCAAAAGCAAACAGCGAATGCCATCAAATATTATCAGAAAGCGATCGATATGGATAAGGATGAATATAGCAACAGCATCGACGCAGAAGCCAAGGCGGGATTGAACAGGCTGGGGCAGAATTGAGAATTAAGAATTATAAATTTTAGATTTTAAATTATAGATGACGCATGAATTATGAAGAAGCAATAACACGATTAGAATTACATGCACATATTTTTTTTGAAGATGAAAGTTTAATTACATCTGAACAAAAAGAAAGCCTTGACTATTTATTATTCTTAGCAGCATTTAAAAGGAGCCAACCCGACGTAGAATCTGCACTTGACGATATTATCAAATGCTTGCAAGTAATTCTATTGAATTTAATTCCTTTAAAAAGTGAAACTAAAATTGACAAAAGAATCGTCAGAGCGATCCAAACAATTCTTTATAATTTGCTATATGTTGAAATTAACCTCAAGAAAAAAGGAATAATTGAAGACACCAATTATGAATTATTGAAAACGCATTTAATAATCTCATCTTGTTGGAACGAAATTTTATCAGATGAAGATGAAGCTAATCTTTTAGTTGTAGCTGATGCGATGAAAAGAGTATTAAACACAATGTTATATAAATGACAATACGCGAAAACGTTACTCTTCAACCACACAATACATTCGGCATTGATGTAAGCGCCCGTTATTTTACACGAGTGAAAACAAAGGAGCAATTCATCGGCTTGATCCCTCATTTTGGCGATTACAACAAAATCTTAATTCTCGGCGAAGGCAGCAATGTTTTGCTTTGTAATGATTTTGATGGATTGGTTATTATCAACGAGATCAACGGAATTGAAATCGAGAAGGAAGATGACGATCACATCTGGATTCAAAGCTTTTCGGGAACGAGCTGGCATGAGTTGGTGATGTATTGTGTCGGCAGAGGATACGGCGGCATTGAAAATTTATCGCTGATACCCGGAACAGTTGGCGCAGCGCCGATGCAGAATATCGGCGCGTACGGCGTGGAGCTGAAAGATACCTTTGTTTCGCTCGAAGCCATCGACCTCGAAACCGGCGACACATTTGTGTTCGACAAAGAAGTGTGTATGTTCGGTTACCGCACGAGCATTTTCAAAACATCGGCTAAAGGAAAGTTTTTTATTTACTCGATCACTTTAAAATTGTCGAAACAACCGGTAGTAAATACTTCTTACGGCGATATACAAAAAGTATTGGCAGAAAAAAATATTTCCGCTCCGACGATTCGCGATGTTTCGGATGCGGTGATACAGATACGAAGAAGCAAACTGCCGGATCCGAAAGAAATCGGGAATGCGGGGAGCTTTTTCAAAAACCCGGAAGTAGAGAAATCTATTGCAGATAAAATAAAATCAAAGTACCCCCAAATGCCCTTCTATATTTTACCGGATGGGCGTGCAAAAATCCCGGCGGCATGGCTGATCGAGCAGTGCGGTTGGAAGGGCAAACACATAGGAAACACAGGCAATCACGCGAAGCAGGCGCTGGTGATCGTGAATTATGGGAACGCGAGCGGCGAGGAAATCTGGCGGCATGCCCTGAATGTGCAGGATTCGGTGAAGCAGCAATTCGGAATTACGCTGGAGCCGGAGGTGAATATAATCCAATGATTATTTTAAATCGCGGTATACTTATCCGCCAAAATAAAAGCCGCCCTAAGGCGGCTTCACTTATAAATTCTAAAAAAATTATTTTCCTTTTTTATATCTCCTTCTCGTACTCTTATCGACTTTGTCCACCTGGCGATTGACATCAATACCCGGTGTTTTGGTTTTGATCTCTTTCGGTTTTTCCGTTTTCTTTTTTTCTTTCTTCAACGTTTTGTCGCCTTTCGCTTTTTGGAAAGTATATCCCAATTCCACATTCAACCCGAAGAAATAATTTTTCGATTTGTGGTAATCCGGGTGCACGCGGAATGCTTTTGCATTGATATCGTTCAATCCGAACTTACCTTCGAACGCGACGCCGAGATACATGTGGTTGTTGAAGATGTAATCAAACCCGTAGCGCAGCACACCCACTCCCTGGATGGTTTTAAAATAAGATTTATAATTGTCGCTGCCATTGGGTGTATATGCAGGATATCCGCCGATCCCCGGATCGATCGGGTACCCGACTTGTACTGCCGTTCCTCCCGGAGGCGTGATCTTGTACGTCATCTGCGCATTCAGTAAAAAATCTGCTTCAAATCCAACCAGCAACTTCATTCTCCAGTGAAATTCTTCTGTGCGCGCATGGCTCTTTTGCCCCGGCAGCAACGGCGCAAAACGATACAATATTCCAAAGCCCATATATTTAAAATCTACGCTCTTCTCGTGTGTGCCGATGAGCGCGGGATATTTCTTGTATTTAAATTCGTCCTTGTACTTTTGCCCTTCATCACAAAAATTCGCGAACGCCACGATGCCGTGTTGTTCTGCAAAATTATACCCGCCCTGGATAAACACGTGATAGCTGAACTTCGGTTTGTAATCGAGCTCCTTGCTGTTCTCCGCAAGATAGTACGTGTTTTGCTTCAGCATGTACGACAAACCGGGGGTTCCGCCGATGCTGATGCTGCCGCCTTTTTGGGCTTGCAGGTTATGGCATAAGAGAAACAGAAATAAAGTGAGTGTAAAATTCCGTAACTTCATCGGTATATTTTTAAACTTGCATAATTTCTTCAAATATAAGAAAACGAGCACAAAACACTACTATTTGAATGGCTGCAAAAAAAGGCTCTCTCAGTAAATCTACATTGATACGCAGCATTCAATGTTCGAAGTCACTGTACTTATATAAAAATCATTATTCGTTGCGCGACCGCCCCGGTGTTACGCAACAGCAGAAATTCGACCGCGGCCATCGCGTGGGAAGGCTGGCGCAACAGGCGTTTCCAAACGGCAAGGATTGCTCCCCACCCGATCCGTACAGCTACGACCAATCGATCGCAGCAACGAAAGTTTTAATACAACAACAGTTCCCGGTTATTTACGAGGCGACGTTTAAATATGCGGGTATTATGGCGGCGCTCGACATCCTTCAATATAAAGACGGCAAATGGTATGCCTATGAAGTAAAGAGCTCCTTCCGCATTTCGAATACTTATTTATTGGATGCAACTATTCAATATTATATCATCACGCGAAGCGGCTTGCCGCTGGAAGATTTTTCGCTGATGACGATCAACAACGATTATGTATTCGACGGAGAGCTCGATCTGAAAAATTATTTCAGGATCACTTCGGTGATGGATGAAATTAAAGAGCGCATTCCGTTTGTAGAGAAAAGTATAGAAAGCGCGATCGCGGTGCTCGACAATCCTTCGATGCCGGAAGTAGCGATCGGTGCGCACTGCACGAAGCCTTACCCGTGCGACTTTCAATCGTATTGCTGGAAAGCGATCGAAAAAGATTCCGTGTGGTATTTGCCGGGAATTTCCATGCAGGAAAAACTCAATTTTATCGAGAAGGGAATTACGACTGTGCACCAGATCGACGACATGAACGAGCTGAACGCGCGCCAGAAAGTGATCATTCAATCGTATCAATCACAGCAGCCGCACCTGCAACAAGAAAAACTGAGAGCGTTTTTAGAGGGTGTGCATTATCCCCTGTATTATTTCGATATAGAAGCGTTCCAGCCTGCAGTGCCTTTGTTTAAAGACACCAAGCCGTATGACCGCATTCCTTTTTTGTATTCGCTGCATTATAAGGAAACGGAAACTTCCGAATTAAACCATCGCGATTATATTTCCCCGATCGGCGACGACAGGATAAATTTTATTGAAAAATTTTTAGCGGATACGGAAGCGCCGGGACATATACTCGTCTTCAATACGCTGATGGAAAAAAGTATTTTGTTCAAGCTCGCCAACGATTTTCCCACTTACAAAAAACAAATTCTCGACCGCATCCATCGTATCATCGATATCGAAATTCCTTTTAAAGAATTGTATTACTATCATCCTGCACAACAGGGAAGCTTTTCCTTAAAAGCGATTGGCAATGCGATTTTAGGAAGAGATGAATTTGCAGCGGGCCAGGTAAAGGACGGTGAAGAAGCGATGGCGGTGTATGAAGAATTGTTTTACCGGAAAGATACGAGCACGATCGACGAGCAATTGTGGCAGCTCAAAAATTATTGCAAAACGGACACATACGTGTTGTATGAAATTTTTGAGACGCTGAAAGAAATAACGGGAACAAATTAGTGGATCAGCACAAACTTCAGTTTAGCCTTCTCTTTTTTATCACTACCCTTGCAGAGCGCAAAGTAAATGCCGGTCGCCGCGCGCTGGCCGTTGGTTAAGTTTCCATCCCAGGTTGCTTGTCCGCCCAGCGCCGTCGTTTCAAAGACGAGGTTGCCGCTTTCATCCGTGATCTTTACATTGCAGTTGTTCGGAATGCCTGCAAATGCTATCGGTCCCGTGTACTCATGGCGCACGGGGTTTGGGTAAACATAAGGAGCAGGAGTATTGTCGGAAGTCGTAGTCGCTTCGCCCCGGTATGTACAAATTCCCTTTTCAGTTCCGATAAACACATCGCCGTTATCCGGGTTGATGGTAATAGAGCGTACATAGTTCGCCAGCAGCGGCGAATTCGTTTCATTAAAATAGTGGATCGTTTTTCTTCCGTCGGCGCTGACTAAGAACAGCCCATTGTTCGTTCCGATCCATTTGCGATTCGCCGCATCGACCGTTATACAATTGATGATCTCATCTTCCAAAAGATTGTCGCAAAAACCGCTGCCATCATTTCTATCGATACAAATTTGTTCCGCTTCACAAGCGTTCTCCGTAATATAGCTTCCGCAGGAAACAATTGAAATCCCCTGCGTCGTGCCCAGCCACATCGTGCCCTCGTTGTCTTTCGCAATGCAGACCACGCGATTCACCGGCAGGTTTCCTGCTCCGGAACCCGAAGAAAAATTGTAATAGGTATCATCCGAAACATCGTCGATATCATTTCCATAATTGAACACCACCAATCCTCCACTCAGGTCATCCTTCGTGATCCATACCTGGTGAATGTCATCTGTTACAATATCCGTCGCCAGCTTTCCATTCAGAAACCCTGTATTAAAATATTTGTACGTGCCGTCCGCTTTGCGGCAAACGATCGGTGTGATGGAATACGCATCGCTCATCCAAACATTGTCGTCCGCATCGCGGTCAGAACCGGTGATACGAAAAACTCTCTCTGCAGGATTGCTCGCTCCGGGCCTGTATTTATTGACCACCGCAGCTTGATTCGTCACATCGTATTCCAATATTCCCGTTTGCGATCCGAAGATCAGCTTGTGTTGCGAAGGGATCGATTTCACGACAGCAACATCGTAAAACGTATCAAGCGCCGGCGTATTAAAACGGTCGAGATAACTCCACGCGAGATCTCTATAATAATAAATACCGCTGCGGTTAAACACCGGCGACCAGCTATTGCGAATATCCGAAGACGTCACCCAAAGCGTGCCGTCGAGATATTCCATTTCCTTGCACGACAACTCCGGCGGAGCATTCGGTGCGATAATATTAAAGGTACCTTCCTGGTGCACCAGTCCGCGGAAAAGATCCGCGTGCCACAAGGTGCCGTTCTTATCCTGCACAAGCTGCAACGGCCGCTCTATATTTCCATCTGTAAAAAAAGTGAACGCGCTGCCGTTCCATTTAGCGAGGCGTTTCTCCGTTACATTTCCGGCGATAATTTTTTGCTGCGCCATCAGCAATTGCCCGAACGAATTGTTGAGCTGCATCGTCACCCAATTCGCATCCGTAAAAAAGGTCGTCCAGTTGCTGCCGTCGTATTGATACAAGCTGCTTCCTACAGCTGCTATCACCTTTCCCTGGAATCTGGTGACCGCCGTTGCTTCCGTTTGCGGAATGCCGGAAGAAAATTGCACCCAATCGTTAAAGTTGAGCAGGTTCACATTCAGTGCGATCGTTCCCATCACTACGCCCTTGGTGGTCGCCGCGAAGATCGACTGCTGATCTGCCCAGATCGCATTCACACGCAGCGTCGTTGAGCCGTCATTAAAAATATACGTCTCCGAAATTTCGTCCTTCACCAAATTCACTTTCAGCATGCCGAAGCCCGTGCCGATATAAGCGATACTATCCGTGCAAAAAATATAGTAGACCTTTTTATCGCCGGCGATCGACGCATCTTTTAAGTAAGGAAGATTGGTGATCTTGCCGTTTCGTATCAAATCGATATTTGAATTCTGGTAACCGATCACGAGCGTCGACGTGGCCGTATCATATCCCACCTGCGAAACAAACACCTCTGCGAGGCCGCTCACCTTGGTATAGCTCTCGATAAAATTATTGTCGACATTCACCGAGATGACGCCGTTGGAGCAGGCGCTATACACATAGTTTGTACTCTGGCAAACCGAAGTCGCCCTGTTGAGCGGTATCTGCGCCGTCCAGCTCCCGAGCGGCAGATTTTGAGCGCACAATTCCCTCTTCGCCGCCATAAAAAGTGGCAGCAGGAAGGCGTATAGATATTTTCTGGAAATGAACATGTTAATTCGGGAAAAATGGGGCATTTTCAGCCGTTTTGATGCCCAAATCTATGAATTTTTTATTAGAATAAGGGCAGACTATTTCGTATCTTTGCGCATCTTTTTTTGAAGGAGGAATATGGCTGCTACAAAGCAATACAGGGAAGTTAAAAATTTATCGCAAACTGAAATAGAAAAGGAGATCCTGGCATATTGGCAGGACGCCGGGATATTTGAGCAAAGCGTCACTTCGCGTGAGGGAAAAACGCCATATGTCTTTTATGAAGGCCCTCCGAGCGCGAATGGTTTGCCCGGCATTCACCACGTGATGGCGCGCGCGATCAAGGATATTTTTTGCCGTTTCAAAACATTGCAGGGCTTCCAGGTCAAACGCAAGGGCGGATGGGATACGCACGGCTTGCCGGTGGAATTACAGGTGGAAAAGATGCTCGGCATCACGAAAAAAGATATCGGAACGAAAGTTTCCGTTGCGGAATACAATAAACTTTGCCGCGAAGAGGTGATGAAGTTTAAAGATGTATGGGGAGATCTCACACAGAAGATGGGTTACTGGTTAGATCTGGATGACCCGTACATCACTTTCGAAAATAATTACATCGAAACGCTGTGGTGGTTGCTGAAGGAATTATACAAGAAAGATCTCCTTTACAAAGGTTACAAAATTCAACCGTATTCACCTGCTGCGGGAACGCAGTTGAGTTCTGCGGAATTGAATTTACCGGGTTGTTATAAAGATGTAAAGGATACGAGCTGTGTCGCGCAGTTTAAGATCACGAAGGAATCTATCGCGGGAAGCCCTTTATTTCCTGGCAAAGACAAAGACTATCATTTCCTCGCATGGACGACTACCCCGTGGACCCTTCCATCCAACACCGCCTTAGCCGTTGGAAAAAATATCGATTATGTTTTGGTGAGTACGTTCAATCCGTACACGCATATACAAGTGAATTTGATTTTAGCGGAAGAATTGGTCGGCAAATATTTTTCAGAAGAAAATCGAAATAAAGATTTTTCATCTTATCAGAACGACGGAAAAAATTTGCCGTGGACAGTATTGGAATCGTTCAAGGGACAATTCCTCGAAGGCCTGCGATACGAGCAATTGCTGCCGTTTGAGGCGAATAAAAAAGAATTGATCGAAGGTGATGCGTTCCGCGTATTGTTGGGAGATTTCGTGACGACATCCGATGGAACGGGTATCGTACACATCGCGCCGAGCTTTGGTGCGGACGACATGAAGGTTGCCGGTGAGAATGGGATCGGTGCGTTGACGTTGGTAGATCGGGAAGGAAAATTCATCGACGGCGTGGGCGAGTTTTCAGGAAGATATGTGAAGGATTACAAGGATGAGCCGAATTATGTGTCGGTCGATATCGATATCTGTATCAAACTGAAAAAAGAAAACAAAGCGTTCAAGGTAGAGAAGTACGAGCACTCGTACCCGCACTGCTGGAGAACCGATAAGCCTGTCATTTATTACCCGTTGGATTCATGGTTTATCCGCGTAACAGCTGCCAAGGATAAAATGGTGAAGCTGAACAAAACCATCAACTGGAAGCCGGAAAGCACGGGAACCGGGCGTTTCGGGCAATGGCTGGAAAATTTAGTGGATTGGAATTTATCGCGTTCACGCTACTGGGGAACTCCGTTGCCGATCTGGAGAACGGAAGATGCGAGTGAAGAAATTTGCATCGGCTCTATCGATGAATTGAAAAGTGAAATGCAAAAATCGATCGATGCGGGATTTCTCGATCAAAAAGAAATCAATATCGATCACTTTGCACAGAATATAGATTTGCATAAACCACATGTAGATGAGATCGTCCTCGTTTCGCCTTCGGGAAAACCGATGCGCAGGGAATCCGACCTGATCGATGTTTGGTTCGACAGCGGCGCGATGCCGTATGCACAATGGCATTACCCGTTTGAAAATATAGAAACATTCAAAAAATCTTTCCCTGCCGATTTTATTGCAGAAGGTGTGGATCAAACGCGCGGATGGTTTTATACGCTGCACGCGATTGCGGTGATGTTGTTTGATTCGGTGGCGTATAAGAATGTAGTATCGAACGGATTGGTGTTGGATAAGAGCGGCAACAAGATGTCGAAGAGCCGCGGCAATGCCGTGGAGCCTTTCAAAACCCTTGAAAAATATGGTGCCGACACGACGCGTTGGTATATGATCTCCAATTCGCAGCCGTGGGATAATCTGAAATTCGATGAAGAAGGATTGGCGGAAGCAGGCAGAAAATTATTCGGCACGCTGTACAACACCTATAATTTTTTCGCGATCTATGCGAATATCGATGGCTTTGCGATCGACAATAAAAATCTTATTCCATTAAGCGAAAGATCAGAGATCGATCGATGGATCATTTCGAAATTAAATTCATTAGTCAAGGAAGTAACGGAAGCTTATGAAGATTACGAGCCTACAAAAGCCGCGCGCGCTATTGAAGATTTCGTGATCGAGCATTTATCAAATTGGTTTGTGCGCTTGTCGAGAAGAAGATTCTGGGGAAACACCTTATCGCAGGATAAAAAAGCAGCGTTTGAAACTTTACATCAATGTTTAACCACCACCGCTCAATTGATGAGCCCGGTCGCGCCGTTTGCGAGCGACTGGCTCTTCCAGCATTTGAACGGAAATAAAGATTCGGTGCATCTTTCCTACTTGGCAAAAGCAGATGAAAATGCCATCGATCAAACGTTAGAGCAACGCATGGAATGGGCGCAGGAAATTTCTTCGCTCGTATTATCGCTGCGCAAGAAGACCAAAATAAAAGTGCGCCAGCCGCTGCAAAAGATACTGATCCCGGCGATCGACAAGCATTTTACGGAACAAGTGGAGAAAGTGAAAGACCTCATTCTTTCCGAAGTGAATGTAAAGGAGATCGAATTTATCGGCGATACGTCCGGTATCATCTCCAAAAAAGTAAAACCGAATTTCAAATTGCTCGGAAAGAAGCTCGGCGGAAAGATGAAGGCAGCTACGGATGTGATCCAGCAACTGCCGAACGAGCGGATCGAGGACCTGGAGCGCAACGGCCAGCTGGAACTTTCTCTCAACGGCGACGTGTTTACACTCCTGCTCGAGGAAGTGGAGATCATCTCCGACGACATCCAGGGATGGCTGGTGGCAAGCAATAACGGCATCACGGTGGCGTTAGATATTACGATCACCGACCAGCTGCGACGCGAAGGATATGCGAGGGAGATCGTGAACAAGATCCAGGCCGAGCGAAAGGAATCCAATTTTGAAGTTACCGACAAGATCGTTTTGCATGTGCAAAATCAGCCGGTGCTCGGAGAAGTTTTAAATAGTTATAAAGAATATATTTGCAACGAAACGCTTGCTAACGATATCTTGTTTTCAGATAACATAACTAACGCCAAGGATTTTGACATCAATGGCGAGCAATTAAATTTATTCATTCAAAAAGTGTAAGATGGCGAAAGTGATACAAAAGAAGAAGGCAGCCAAGCCGGTAAAAAAAGCAACCAAGCCTGCCCCTAAGAAAGCGGTGAAAACCACCAAAGCAAAGGCGGCGCCGAAGAAGGCAGCTCCTAAGAAAGCAGCGAAACCGGCGCCGAAGAAAGCGGCTCCTAAGAAAGTAGTGAAGGCAAAACCGGCTGCTAAAAAACCAGTTCCTAAAAAAGCTGTTATAAAGAAGCCGGCGCCTAAAGCAAAGCCGGTGAAAAAAGCAGTCGTGAAAAAGCCGGTAGTAAAAGCGAAAGCAACGCCAAAGCCTGTTGTAAAAGCAGCGCCTGCAAAAAATATTGTTAAACCCGACATTAAAAAACCTCAACCCAAACCCGCAATGAAATCAACGCAAAAAAATCCGGTGGAAAGGTCGCAACCTACACCCGTGCAGAGACATGCACCCGAAGGAAAACCACAAATGGAAGTATCCGTGGTTCGTTACAGTGATGCCGACCTGGCGATGTTCAAGGAAGTGATCCTGAAAAAAATCGCTAAGGCAAAGGAAGAAATCGACTTTTACTCCGACCAGATCCGCAACAGCTCTGAATCGGAAACGCAATTCGCAAGTATCGACGACGGTTCGATGACTTCCGAAAGAGAAAACATGAACCAGATCGTGGTGCGCATGCAGAAGCTGATCTCGCATTTGGAGACCGCGCTCGTTCGCATCGAAAACAAATCGTACGGCATTTGCCGCGAAACCGGCAGGCTGATCCCGAAGGAAAGATTGCTCGTGGTGCCGCATGCAACGCTGAGTGTGGAAGGAAAGAAAATGGAGAAAAAATAATTCAATTCAAAACACACATATAAGCCAATAGGGAATATCTTTATTGGCTTATTTTTTTTAAAACACATTATGAGTAAGAGAGCAATTGCACTGCTAACCATTTTTTTATCGCTGGCCATCGACCAGGGCAGTAAGATCTGGGTGAAGCTGACGATGATGAGCGGCGACGAAATTTTGTACCTCGGCCAGTGGGCGCGCATTCACTTTGTAGAGAACGAAGGCATGGCATTCGGCATGAGCTTCGGCGCCGGCATGGGCAAGCTGATGCTCACTTCATTTAGAATTGTTGCCGTCGTGTTTATCGGTTATTATTTGAGACAACAAATTCTCTCTAAAAAATCATCCAAAGGTTTTGTGTTTGCACTCGCGCTGATCTTAGCAGGTGCCGCAGGAAATATCATTGATAGTATTTTTTACGGAGAAATATTTTCTCATAGCGAGGGACAGATCGCTACCCTGTTTCCTGCAGGCGGTGGTTATGGTTCGTGGTTTCACGGAAGAGTCGTCGATATGCTTTATTTTCCCTTGTACCGCGGCGCATGGCCGAAATGGGTCCCGTTTGTCGGCGGCGATTATTTTGAATTCTTCCGTTTTATTTTTAATGTTTCCGACGCGTGTATTACGATTGGTGTGTTTATCATTTTAATTTTCCAGGGAAGATTTTTTAAGGAAGAGAAAGCAGCTGTCGAAAATAAACAAGTGTAGCACAATTAAAAATGAAAACACAACTGATATTTTATCTTTTGGTTTTTATTACAGGAATATTCTGTTTATTTATAGAAACCTCAAAATTTAAAATTAATAAAATTGTAAAATTTATCTTCCTAGTTACAGGTGCAATTCTCATGGGTCTTAGTACGTATGGAATTTTCATGATAGTACTAGGATTGGATTAGTAATAGATTCCCTATCTGCTTCAAGCGTCCACGCTTGAAGACTTCAAAAAGAAATACCAATAAAGATATTTAAGCGTAGACGCTTAAAGTGTTTACAAGAGAGACAGATATTGCTGCGTAGGAGCAACATCTTAATAGATTGAAGCACAATTGGTAATTGCTCCAGCGGAGCAATATCGTTGTAGCGCTCCGCTGGAGCGCCTTTCTTGATGACATGTTTTTCCTATTAATATTGTGCTCCGCCGGAGCACGTCTCAACCCCCCGCTTGAAGATTCCAAAAAGAAATACCCATCAAGATCTTTAAGCGTGGACGCTTAAAGCAGTTACATGAGAAAAAAGATATTGCTCCGTAGGAGCAATACCTTAATAGAATGAAGCACAATTGGTAATTGCTCCAGCGGAGCAATATCGTTGTAGCGCTCCGCTGGAGCGCCTTCCTTGATGACATGTTTTTCCTATTAATATTGTGCTCCGCCGGTGCACGTCCGCGTGAGGGATGGAAGCGGAAACTTGCCCGAGCATAGCGAGGAATCTGCGTGGCGCGAGGGCAAGTTGCAGCGGACAGCCCGACCCGAGCGCTTCGGAAAATTTTTATTGAATACGCGCATCCTGAGTTAGAAACTCAGGATAACAAGGGAGGCGCGAGGGGCACGCCAAAAAGAATTTAGGATTTTAGATTTGATGCTTTAAGCGAATAAAGGAAGAATCCTAAATCCCAAATCATAAACCCTCCCCCTTTATCCCCCTCAAGAGGGGGACAGAAAAAATTAGACCCTGCCTCTCATTTTTTAGATGAAAAACAGGGTCTTTTGTCCCCCAACTGGACTACTTTATTTTTAGCTAATTCATTACGGTTATTCTGCTACTTGGGGCTTTCTTGATGTCGTATTCAGATATTACAATTACATACTTGTCGTCTTGCGGTACGCCGAGCTCTGAGAATTTCAGATAGTTTTCGCCGCGTACGAGTTCTTTCAAAATTTTCTGCTCGAGTTCTCCGGTGGTTTTATACAGGTTGATGCTGACCGTTTGCGCGGTGGATGCATACATGAAATAATTTTTCAGCAGCGGTTCCCGCATGTCCACGGTAAACACCTGGCTCATCTTGATCTCATAATTTGCAGAGATGTTGGAAAAATTCACTTCCGCCAAATGCACGCCTAAATTCATATTGTTCGTGAATTTGATCGATGTGATGTGCGCCTTGCCGCTTTGCATGATCTCTTCGTTCACATACGCCAGCACGGGCACTTCATACAATTCATCGGTTTCGTTGACCTGTACATCCTTATTGAGTACTTGTGCGTGAACGCCGTCGGTTATACTGATCTGTACGGAGAGCAGCGAAGCGCCGCCGTTACAGCTGAATTGAAAGAATTTAGGTATAGAAGCCGTGCCATTTTCGTAATTACAGGTAATGTTGAAAGGCTTCGACTGCGTTACGTACATATTTACCGGATGAGCAGCATTATCCGCGCCGATATAGCAGAGTATTCCTTTATCGGAACTAGATTGAGCATTTACACTGATGGAAAACAGGGTCAGTACAAACGCCATGAGTGCTTCGGGTTTAAAACGCATGGCAGGTTTTTATGTTGGTTCAAAATTAGAGCGTAAATTTCGATTTGTCAATACCCCGAATAAAAAAAAATTATAATTTCAGTTTAAACTCCTGAAATACCATGAATGATTTTTACAAAAAAGTGTATGCCGTCGTGCGCAAAATTCCCAAGGGAAGAGCCACCTCTTACGGTGATATTGCTGAGTATTTAGGCACAAAAGGATCTGCGCGCACGGTGGGTTATGCGATGAACAATGCGCATCTCGCCTCGCCTGCAATTCCGGCGCACCGTGTAGTGAACCGTAATGGTTTATTAACAGGCAAACATCATTTCGGATCGCCGACGATGATGCAGCAACTGCTGGAAAACGAAGGGATCCGGATAATCGACGATCAAATACAGGATTTTGAAAGCGTGCGATGGTACCCCGGAAAATCAAAAACGGTTAAAAAGAAGAAATAAAAAATTTAACCACTTAAGAAACTAAAGAATCAAAGGTTAGTCGCTTAAGTGCCTTCAGTTTCTTCAGTGGTTTATTAAAATAAAAAAAAATCCACACGCGAACGAATGGACTTTCTCAATTGGATTAGTCGTCAGACCACTCTTGCATTGATCAAAATGTATTGAAGTGAATGTTTAAACGAATTATGGATATGAATGGTAGTGGTCAGACGACTTGATCCAAAGGTGAGTCGCTTAAGTGCCTTCAGTTTCTTCAGTGGTTTATTAAAATAAAAAAAATCCACACGCGAACGAATGGACTTTCTCAATTGGGGAGATCTGTTTCCCGATCCTGGGAATTTCGGGTTTAATTATTCAGCATCACCGGCATTACCAGCATCAGCAGATCTTCATGTTCTTCTTTATCTGCCGGGCGTATAATTCCGGCGCGATTCGGTGTCGATAATTCAATATTGATATTGCTGCTGTCCAGCGCGCCCAGCATTTCCAGCAGGAAGCGCGCGTTGAAGCCTATTTCCATTGGGTTTCCGGAATATTCACAAGATAATTTTTCAGAAGCTTCGTTTGAAAAATCGAGGTCTTGCGCAGACACCGTCAATTCCGATCCCGTCATTTTCAACACGACCTGGTGTGTTGTTTTATTCGAGAAGATCGATGTCCTTCTCAGCGAAGAATAAAAATCATCTTTCGGCAGCGACAATAAATTCGGATTTTCTTTCGGGATCACCGCGTTGTAATCCGGATACTTCGCATCGATCAAGCGGCAGATCAGCTGAATATTTTCAAAGCTGAAGAACGCATTCGATTTGTTGAACTGGATGACCACTTCCGTATCGTTGTTCGGCACTACTGCCTTCAATAAGTTCAATGCTTTTTTCGGAACGATGAATGTCGCGTTACCACCCTTCACATCGCCACGGTTAAATTTCACGAGCTTGTGCGCATCCGTTGCGACAAACGTAATCCCGTTGTCGTCGATCTGCACAAACACACCCGTCATCGCAGGACGCAATTCATCGTTGCTCACTGCGAACAAAGTTTTTGCGACACCTTTGTTCAGCACAGAAGAAACGAGTCTCACTTCTTCCACGCCATCTGCTACCGGTTCTTTCGGGAAGTCGGCGCTGTTCTCGCCGCTCAGTTTATATTTTCCATTGTCCGTCGTGATCTCGATGCCGTTCGTGGTTTCATCCACGGCGATGGTGATCGGTTGCTCGGGTAATGCCTTTAAGCTGTCGAGTAAAATACGTGCCGGGATCGCTACCTTAAAACTTTCCTTTGATTCTACATCCATTTCTACCGACATCGTTGTATCGAGGTCTGTAGCCGTGATCGTCAGTTTATTTTTCTTTATGTCGAATAAAAAATCCTCGAGGATCGGCAGCACGGTATTGGTGCTGATCACTCCGCTGATCTTTTGGAGGTTTTTCAATAATTGTGCAGAAGAAACAACAAATCTCATATCTCTTTATTTTTCCAAAAGTAAAGGTTTTCAATCTAATATAAAATCGAACGAATATCTTATCTTTCGACAGGTGTTTATAAGTGCACAGAAATGTTCATAAGTTGAAAAACATGAAAATTGCCGTCAATACGCGCTTTTTACTGAAAGGAAAATTAGAAGGGATCGGCATCTATACGCAGGAAATTTTTCGCCGCGTCGTGCAGCTGCTTCCAGAACACGAATTCTATTTTTTTTTCGACCGGAAATGGGATGATTCTTTTGTGTTTGCAAATAATGTAACTCCTGTTGTTGTCGACCCGCAAGCACGACACCCGTTTCTTTGGTATTGGTGGTTTGAAAGATCGATCCCGAAAGCATTAAAGAAGTACGACATCGATTTATTTATTTCTCCCGACGGATATTTAAGCTTGCAAACTTCCGTTCCGCAAATTATTACCGTGCACGATCTCGCATTTGAACATTACAAGGAACACACACCATTTTTGGTCGGGCATTACTATAAATATTTTACGCCTGAGTATTGTAAGAAAGCAGATATGATCTTAGCAGTTTCCGAATACACGAAGAATGATATCGTACAGCAATATCAAATCGATCCCAATAAAATTGAAGTCGTGTACAACGGTGTCGATCTTCCGCATACGGTAAAAGATGAAACGAGCCGTGAAATTTTAAAGCGGTTTGGCGTGCATGAACCGTATTTTATTTTTGTCGGCGCCGTACATCCGCGGAAGAACGTGCTCGGATTATTAAAAGCCTTCGAGCATTTTAAAGCGATGTACTATCATCCGCATCAACTCGTGATCATCGGGAGAAAAGCGTGGATGAACAACGAGCTCGAAGAATTTTACCAGCGCATGCAATTTAAAAAGGATGTTGTCTGGATTGAAAAAACCGAACGCACAAATATGATCGAACTCGTGAAGCATGCGCATGCGATGGTGTATCCAAGCTTGTTTGAAGGTTTCGGCATTCCCATCATCGAAGCGATGCATCTCGGCGTGCCGGTGATTGTTTCGAATACTTCGTCGATGCCCGAAGTGGCAGGAAATGCAGGGGTCCTCATCGATCCGAATTCGAGAGATGACATCGCCGCTGCGATGAATACGATGATCGTTGATGAAAATTTGCGAAACGATTTAATCGTAAAAGGAAGAGAACGCGCGAAGGAATTTAGCTGGGATGTTTCGGCGAAAAAAGTAGTTGATATCATTCGATCTTTTCTAAAAAATTAAAATTTCTTTTTTTATATTTTCAAGGTGTGCCGCTAGCGCGGCAATATTATTGCGGACAAGTATGCCGCGATTTTTTTTTGCCGTTGGTCGGGCGACCAACGGCGGCGCGCCCTTGTTGGTCGCCTGACCAACAAGTTTTGTGTGCTATGTGACCTATGTGTCTATGTGGTTAAATAAAAAAAATCCGCAGTTGCCCGCGGATTCCTTTATACTCTTTTACAAAATTATAATTTGTGTTCTTTGATCATCTTTTCGATATCCACCTTCACTTGCGCATACTGGTCAGCGGTCAGCGCTGATTTCAATTGCCCGTCGATATCGCCTAACAACTTTCCGTAATCCTGCGCCGCACCACCCGGATCGGTTTTAGCTTTTTGTACGATCGCATCGCCGCGCAGCTTTCCTTCCACCATGATCAACACCACGGCCATCGTCTGCACATCGTTGAGCTTATACTGGTTTTGCAACTTTTGCAGGAATGCTTTCTGATCGGCAGATAAATTTTTTCCTGTCAGAATATTTTCCTGCATCGTCATCGCCAATGCCAGGCGCGTGATCTGCTGATCCGTCAAAACGGGTTTTAGCTTCGTCACTGTTTGCGAATTCAGCGTATTCATCAACTGGTCTCTTTTGCCGGGAGTAGCAGCATTTGCTGTCTTAATAGCCGTTGCTTTCGCATCGTAATCGTTTAGGATCGGCATTGCCTTCGCACTTTGCTCTGCTGTTACATTCATATAGGGCGATAACTGCTGGAACAATTGCGCCGCATCCGATTTAACGGTGACGCTCGCGGGAACTACTCCACTTGGTCCGGCCGTTTTTACGGTAGCAGATGCAGTAGTTACGGGCGTGCTGACAGAAGCACCGGGGCCGCTCACTTTTGCGGGATCCAGCTTACCCGCTTGTATCATTTGCGTGAGCTTGGTGAACTGTCCGTCGTTCAAGTAACTTCTGAAACTCGTGCCCGCATTGATCAGCAATTGTTTTGTATTGGCGCCGGGCTTTGCGTTTTCATTCAAAAATTTCACGTAGTCGTTCGTAAATTTTGTCGTTTGATTCGGATTCAATCCGCATTCCACGCGCACATTCTCGACAATACTTTTTACAGATGCCGGCATATTTGCCGTAGAAATAGGTGTTTGTGCATTCATATACAGCACTGCACTCATCAAACATATCATCAGGAATTTTTTCATAATTTTTCTTTTGTGTTTACACTTCAATAATCATGCCATGAGGCAGATGAGCATATATAACTACTTATTGCTGATAAAGTTCATCGCGTCTGTTACCGACTGTTGGGGGATCTCTTCCTGAGGCGAATGCCCGCTGTTGTCGTATTCAATGTATTTCAGCCCGTTAATCGATTTAAAATTTTGCGCGAGTGAAATATCGAGCAGCTTGTCGTACTTACCCCACATTAACAAAGTTTTAGATTTTATGGGAGAAAGATCGGGCTTCGATTCAAGATTGATCTGCTGCACGCGATCGGTAAATGCCCGGCGATTTCCCTCGCGCAAACTCATATCGTGATACATTTCGATTCTTTGATCGCTTATTTTTGAATCGTCGTAATACACATCCTTCAATGTTTGCTTCACTAAAATTTTAGTATCCATTTTTCCCATGAGCGAAGCCAGCCATTTATGTTTTGCCAATGCAAAAACGGATAATGGATTGTTTGCTTTTGGGAGATAAAATCCTGCGGGATCGATCAAAATTAAATACGTGACTTTATCCGGGTACATCGCCGCATAATTCCACGCAATTTCTCCGCCCAATGAATTTCCCGCGAGTGCAAACGAATCGATATGCAGCTGCGTCAAAAATTCATCTAAGAATTTAGCGTACGTTTTCCCGGAGTAATCTTTATCCGGCCGCGGGCCGGTGATGCCGAAGCCCGGCATATCCAATCTTATCACTTTAAAGTGATGCGCTTTTAATGAATCTATCCATCCATCCCAGGTTTGCAGGCACGCGCCTGTTCCGTGAATTAAAACAACCGGCTTACCTTCACCTTCGATGCGATAGTGCACCTTCATTCCGTCGAGGCTGATAAACTTCGAATCGGCGTTACAATATTTTTGCTTAAGCGTATCGAGTGGAATATCTTTTTTCTGCAGCGCAAAAAATGCGATGACGAGTATTGCAACAATGGCAATGATCAATCGAAGTAATTTCTTCATGTATTAAAATTATGATTTGTTTAGCGAGTGAATTTACTCACTTTTATGGTTTTCTTTATTTTTTCAGATTCGACGGAAAGAAAATAAATTCCATCCGGTAACTGCTCCAGGGGCATAAGATGCTCTGATCGCGACCCGATATTTATTTTTTCATCGATTACCACCTGGCCCAGCATATTGGATAAAGCGAGCGTATAACTTCCGCTCTCCGCAAATATGATATTCAACAGTTCGCTCGTGGGATTCGGATAAACTTTTATTTCTTCTACTGAAGCATTCAAGGATATGGCCGTCAGGTTACAACTTATGAACAAGGTCGCGCTGTTCGCCAAACAGCCATGTATATCTTTTCCCGCGGCATAATAATTTCCGGTTTGCCTGCACTTATAATATAAGCCGGAATCAAACGGAAGCGGAATGCCGGAGATATACCAATAATTTTTTGCCGCATACGGAGTATATAAAGTATCATTGCTTTGATGAATGGCCAACCCGTTTTGCGGCGTGTTTTTTGTCACCGCCG
>JADMIO011135748.1_pt1 | contig 66863 bp, 62 predicted proteins | sample 8958161 | NCBI WGS metagenome assembly JADMIO01 (sample SAMN16585339, study PRJNA669376) | soil metagenome | isolation source: Crop rotation soil | place: USA: Cullars Rotation, Alabama | collected 2011 | reverse complement strand
CGTAGACAAGCCGCTTCGGTAGCTTTAAAGCTCGAAACTTTTGGGCTTTCGGCTGTGGACAAAGATAAAACAAGCCTCGAGCAAAGACTGTTGGCAGCCGTGCGCTTGCTGCGCGATCTAAAAAAGCAAGGTGACGATGCACGGGTGGAACTTGTGCGACTTACCGAGGCTGTTGTTACACTAGTAAAGACAGCGGATCGTGTGGATCCTGCAGCTCGTCTGGCGGTAGAAACCGAGCTTCGCAAGACGAAAGAAATACTCGAGGACAATAATTCCGGAGCTTTTGCTCAGAACTATCCGGTATCGTTAGCGGATGCGATGGTTGTGGATGTCAAAGAGGATCTGGGCCTTATAGTGGCCAATGTTGGTGAAAAACAGGGAGTGCGTATTGGGATGCCGTTTAAAGTACTACGTTCCCAAAAATATCTGGCTACCGTTCGAGTAGTGGATGTTCGAGAACGCATCTGCGGAGCCGTGATTCAGAGTTTGAATTCGATCAAAAACCCCATTCGACAGGGCGACCGCCTCACAGTGGAAACCCAACCGTAAGTAATTAAAGGCATTTAAAATGCAGGTAAAATCAGTATATAAATACGCGAAAATTTCGGCGTTTAAAGCGCGAGAAGTCACCCGCTCCATTCAGGGCTTGCCAGCATTGGACGCGCTCGATGTGCTGCGACTAGCCGCTGTCTCCAAAAAGGTGTCGCCACTTATTTTCAAGACTTTGAAGAGTGCGATTGCCAACGCCGAAAACAACGATAACCTGCGTCCGGAACTTCTTGTTATCAAAGAGGCCGTTGTGGGAGAAGGTCCGACCGCTAAAAGATTTCAGCCCAAGGCGAGGGGCAGTGCAGGCCCGATTCGGAAACGAACGAGCCATATTACTATTATATTAACCGACGAAGTCGAAATCAAACGCCGCGAAAAAGGCAAAAAAACCAACAAGAGCAAAAAATCTACTTCCAAGAAAAAAGCTGACACAGCCAATCCCGAAGTAGTCCCGGAGCTCAACGCGCCGGCAGCCTAACCGAGAAGCACTCATAACCGAAACTCCACATGGGACAGAAAGTTCATCCTAAACTCTTCCGCCTTCCGCTCACCCGGGATTGGGCCTCTCGCTGGTTCGCCTCCGAAAAGGACTACGCGGAATTCCTCCTCGCGGACGAAAAAATTCGCCGGCATCTCAAGAAAAAACTCAGGGCGGCGGCGGTTTCTCGAATTGTTATCGAACGCGCCTGGAATAGTTTGCGCGTGACTATCTACACGGCACGCCCCGGTGTGGTCATTGGGCGCAAGGGAGCCGAGATCGAAAAGATGACCCAAGAAATTTCGGATTTGGCTAGTGGCAAACAAGTCAAAGTGGATATCGTAGAAATCAAGCGTCCGGACCTGGATGCGCAGCTTGTTGCAGAGAATATTGCTTCTCAGCTGGAACGTCGCATCTCTTTCCGCCGTGCCATGAAAAAATCAGCGCAAACGACGATGGATTCCGGCGCTTTGGGTATTAAAATACGCTGTGCAGGGCGCCTTGGAGGAGCGGAAATTGCCAGAGTAGAATGGACTCGCTCAGGAATGACTCCGCTACACACCTTGCGTATCCCGATCGACTACGGTTTCTGGGAAGCTAATACCGTGGCGGGGAAAATCGGTATCAAAGTGTGGATTTGCAAAAAAGAAGAAAAACCCGAAGCGGAAACAGAGAACACCTCGCGTAAACCAAAGCCAGTTCCAGTAGCAGCCTAATTTTCTAGGAGAAATTTCTTATGCCATTGATGCCCAAACGAGTGAAGTATAGAAAGACCCAGCGGGGGAGCCGTGCTGGGATAGCTTCGCGCAATTTGAAGATCGATTTCGGCGAGTTCGGATTACAAACTCTGGAACGCGCTTGGATTACTAACACCCAAATCGAAGCCGCGCGTATCGCTATGACGCGCAATATGAAACGTAAAGGAAAGCTTTGGATACGTATTTTTCCGGATAAGTCCGTTACCTCCCGTCCCCCCGAAACTCGAATGGGTAAAGGAAAGGGCCAGCCGGAATATTGGGTGGCCACTGTGCGGCCTGGGAATATTCTCTTTGAGCTCGATGGTGTTCCGGAATCCGTCGCCCGAGAATCCCTGCGATTGGCAGCCAACAAACTGCCGGTCCGTACCCGTTTCATAACCCGCCACCACGCGGTAGCCTAGCGCAACCTGAGCAACGATTGACGATATGAAAAATAGCGAACTTTGCGAATTGACTCTCAACGAATTACGTACACGCAAACGGGAGCTCCGAGAGGAAATCTTTAAACTCCGTCTTCAGCAGCAAGGCGGGCAATTGGAGAGACCTAGCATGCTTCGGACTCTTCGCCGCAACGTCGCACGCATCGAGACTGTTGTTAGTAAAAAATCCCAGGCTGCCAATAAGATTGCATCGAAATGACTGACACAACTTGCCACGAATCCACTCCGTCCAAAGCGCCCGCGGCTGAGCGTACCCTGCGCAAAACCCGCGTGGGAGAAGTTGTCTCGGACAAAATGAACAAAACGATTGTCGTTAAAATTATTACTCGTGTTTGTCACCCGCGTTTCGGAAAAATTGTCAAACAGATTAAAAAACTTTACGCACACGACGAAAAGAACGAGGCCAAAGTGGGCGACCGCGTCAGCATCATGGAGACACGTCCGCTGAGCAATTCGAAACGTTGGCGTCTGGTCGAGGTGCTCAAGCACTGATGGCCTTGCAGGAAAAAACAAAATGATTCAGATAAGAAGTCTATTGGATGTTGTTGACAACACCGGCGCCACGGAGGCCAGTATGATCGGTGTTATTGGCAAGCCTACGCTCATCGCTGCTATTGGCGATGTGATTAAGGTCAACATCAAAAAAGCCAAGCCTGGTGGAACCGTCAAAAAGGGAGAGGTGGTCCTGGCTGTTGTCGTCCGTACCAAATATGGTATCAAGCGCGAGGACGGTTCCAGTATGACATTCGAGCGCAATGCGATTGTTATTGTTGATAAGGATGGGAATCCGCGCGGCACCCGCATTTTTGGATCTGTTCCGCGTGAACTCCGCGAAAAATACATGAAGATTATCTCTCTTGCTCCCGAAGTATTATGAGCAAAAAGTTTCACATTCACCGTGGAGACACGGTTAAAGTTATTTCTGGCAACCATCGTGGTGCTCAAGGCAAAGTCCTACAGATACTAAAGGATAAGTCGCGAGCTATTGTGGAGGGTGTGCGCATGATTAAAAAACATCAACGCAAGAGCCAGGATCAGCCCAACGGGGCTATTATCGAAAGAGAAGGTCCGATTCATATCTCTAACCTTCAGCTTGTAGAGAAGGGTAGGATCGAAAAGGAGGGCGGTAAGTCCGCTAAATAAAACGAAAGCAAAAAGAAAGGGATGCAACCAAGGTGCGAACGTGTCCACGCACGCTTTAACCTTTCATTGGAAGCACTGATTGAAATGCAAGCCGAACTTCAAAAAGAGTACAACGAACGGGTGATTCCTATCCTGCTGAAAAAGCATGGGTATAAAAACGTCCATCAAGTTCCCAAGGTCGAAAAGGTAGTCATTAATACCTGTGTAGCTTCGGCGCCGGATGTCAAGGAGGCCTTGGAAATTGCTCGGAACGACCTAGCCTTAGTTACGGGGCAGCGCCCGGTGGTCACCACCTCCAAAAAAAGTATTTCTAACTTCAAGCTGCGTCAGCATCAGGAGATCGGCTCCAAAGTGACACTGCGTGGACGTAATATGTATGAGTTCTTGGAACGCTTTATTCGCGCTGCTCTGCCCAGAATTCGCGATTTTCGTGGAGTTTCCGCAAAAGCCTTTGACGGCAACGGAAATTATACCCTTGGCGTGACTGATCAGTCGATTTTTCCTGAGGTCGAACTCGATAAAGTGAAACGCAATATTGGCTTCGACATCACCATCGTCACTACCGCCTCCACCAACGAGGAGGCAAAGTCGCTTCTCGCCGAACTGGGCATGCCCTTCGCAGATCGAGCTAAGAAAATCGTTCCTAAAGCAGAGCCGGCCACCACGTAATCCCTATTGGGCACCCATCCAGAGTATTTTTATCATGAGCGCTTCATCCGACCCCATTGCCGATTTGCTCGCACGGCTGCGCAACGCCTCACAGGCGCGCAAAAACGAGTTCATAGTCCCTTACTCCAAAATTAAGAGCGACATTTTGCATATTCTCAAACGAGAAGGATATGTTACTAACGTCGAACTGGATACCACGGGAAAACATCCGATCTTGAAAATTCGTGCTAAATATGTGAGCAAAGACTCTGCCATCGAGGGCTTGCGGAGAGTGAGCCGTCCCGGCCTTCGCAAATATGTGGGTTCTAAAGAAATTCCTCGAGTGTTGGGAGGCATGGGAATTGCCTTACTCTCAACGCCACTCGGGATTTTGACTGACCAGGAAGCACGTCGACAAAACGTGGGTGGCGAAGTGCTTGCGTACGTTTGGTAAATAATGATGAGGCCAGTGCCCTAGGAGGTTACTGGAGATAAGACCCGCTGCTCGGAAGAAAAAAACGAATAAGAATATGTCGCGAATTGGTAAAAAACCGATCAAGTTGTCGGAGAAAGTGAAGATCCTCCTTTCTCCGGACGGCAATGTGGCCGTGGAGGGCCCCAAGGGCAATCTCCAATGGGTCCTTCCGGCGCCCATCAAAGCGCGTCTGGAAGCAGATGAGTTGCTGGTGGAGCGAGCCGACGATTCGCACCGCTCCCGTGCAATGCATGGGCTAGCCCGGGCGCTTCTCGCTAACATGGTATTGGGTGTTCTGCATGGATTTAAACGCGAGCTGGAAATTCATGGCGTCGGCTTTAAAGCAGCGCTTCAGGGCAAGATTTTGAATCTCAGCCTCGGCTTTTCCCACCCAATCCTTTTCGAGATCCCGGAGGGCATCCAAGTGACTGTTGCGGACAATACCAAACTGACGATCGAAGGCATTGATAACCACCGCGTAGGTCAATGTGCGGCTGACATTCGGCGTTACTATCCGCCGGAACCTTACAAAGGGAAGGGGATCCGATTTAAGAACGAACAAATCCGTCGCAAGGAGGGCAAGACGGTTCAATAACCGTTATTTTCGACTATGGCTAATACTCAAAAACGCACCATTCGCCACCGACGTCTTCGCAAAAAAGTCTTCGGTACTGCCGAACGCCCACGCCTCAGCGTGCATTTTTCCGGTAGGCATATCACAGTTCAGGTGATCGACGATACAGGGGGCAAGACCATCGTCGCGGCAAACACAATGGAAAAGAGCTTGCGCGAAAATGCTAAGGCTAACATTGCCAATGCCGAAAAAGTAGGCAAACTGATTGCCGAACGCGGACTGGCAAAAAACGTCCAATCCGTTGTCTTCGACCGTGGAGGGTTTAAGTATCACGGTAAAGTAAAAGCCCTTGCCGACGCGGCTCGAGAAGCCGGACTCCAATTCTGATATTACGCATTTCAAGGACCGTTTCATGCCACTTCCTAAAGACAGAGATAAAGATAGAAGCAACCGTCGTGGTTCGCGAGGGGGCGACCCACACCATTCCGAACCCAAAAGTGATTTGACCGACAAGGTTGTTTTCATCAACCGATGCGCCAAAGTTGTCAAAGGCGGCCGACGTTTTAGCTTCAGCGCTTTGATTGTTTCCGGCAATCGGCAGGGCCGAGTCGGAGTTGGCTTCGGAAAAGCAAATGAGGTGAGTGAGGCCATTCGCAAAGCTACGGATGCTGCTCACAAATGCCTTGTTCATGTAGCTATTGCCGAAAATACGATTCCACACCAGATCATCGGTGAATTTGGTGGGGGTCGCGTTCTCCTGCGCCCTGCTTCGCCTGGTACGGGAGTCATCGCTGGGGGCGGTGTCCGTGCTGTTATTGAAGCCGCTGGCATCCGAGACGTCCTGGCAAAATCTCTCGGCTCCAGCAATCCGGCTAATGTAGTTAAGGCTACGTTGACCGCTCTTACCGCTCTCCGTAAGCGTGAGCAAATCTACAAAATTCGCGGCAAAACTCTTTCTGTGAAAACCATACCTTCGCAGCCAACAACTGCAGTACCAGCTTGATTATGAGACTTCACGACCTGAAACCTCGTCCCGGTGCCAAGCATCGCAGAAGGCGCCTTGGTGCTGGCGAAAGCAGCGGCCGGGGAAAAACCTCCGGCAAGGGCCACAAAGGACAAAAAGCACGCTCCGGGGGGAGTATTCGCCCTGGATTCGAAGGCGGTCAGATGCCGCTCATTCGTCGTTTGCCCAAGCGTGGCTTTAGTAACACCAAATTTAAGGAAGTCGTAGGTATTGTAAACGTGGACGACTTAGAAAAACGCTTTGAGGACGGTGCGGTTATCAACGAGGCTCTCTTGCGCGAACGCGGTCTCATACGTGGCCGCCTCGATGCGATCAAACTTCTGGGACGGGGTGAGACCACCAAACGGTTTACCGTCGAGGTGGATCGCGCTAGCGCCTCAGCCAAAGAAAAAATTGAGAAAGCTGGGGGAGCAGTCGCGCTGCGTACGGCTTCCGCGAATATTTGATTCTTCGATGGCTATGCTGCCAAGGTTCAGTGATCCATGCCGGGTGCATCTCCCCCTTTTTCGTATTCGTTTTAATTTTTGGGAATACGTGTCCCTATTATCCGTATTGCAAACACGATAGGTGAAGTGAAAATATCCTAGTCGAGATTGGTTCTTTGTGTTTTTGCCCCAACCGTATGATTTCCGCTTTTACGAACATTTTCAAAATTCCTGAACTCCGGCAGAGGATTTTGTTTACGCTGGCCATGGTTGTGGTCATGCGTGTGGGAGCGGTGATTGCCACGCCGGGGGTGAATGCAGAAGTGTTGCGGCAGTGGTTCCTTAGTGCTGCGAACTCTCAGTCCAGCGGAGGAGTTGCTGCCCTTTTTAACCTTTTCACTGGCGGTGCGCTTGGCAACTGCGCGATTTTTTCCTTGGGCATTATGCCCTATATTAGCGCTTCCATTATGCTTCAGCTCCTGACAGCGGTTATTCCGCGGCTGGGAAAGCTGGCGCGTGAAGATGGAGGCCGCCAGAAGATCATGCTTTACACCCGGTATACAACCATCGGGCTGTGTATTATCCAAGGCTACTTTCTTGCTCTTTCTTTTGAGAGTCCGCGTTCCAGCCCATTTCTCCACGGTATTGTGGACACCATGCAGCGCTTGGATATGGCGCTCGTTCCGCACCCTGGGCTGGGCTTCCGTTTGTTGACGATCGTTACCATGACTGCGGGCACCCTTTTTCTGATGTGGCTTGGCGATCAAATTACCGATCGTGGAGTGGGGAATGGCACCTCGCTCATCATTACTGTCGGCATCCTTGCTCAGCTGCCGGCTGGTCTGCTCCAGGCATGGAGGACCTTTGTGCCCAGTGGCACAGGAGCGGAAGCGAGTGTCAGCCCCATTGTTCTCGTTCTCATGTGTGCTTTTCTGGTGTTGGTGATAGCGGCGGTCATCGCCGTTACCCAAGCGCAAAGGAAGATTGGCATTCAATATGCAAAACGTGTGGTGGGTCGCAAAGTTTATGGTGGCCAGACGCAGTACATGCCCCTGAAGGTGAACTACGCGGGTGTTATGCCCATCATCTTTGCCCAGGCGATTCTCATTTTTCCCTCCACCATCCTAAAGATGGCGTTCCCCCAGCATAAAATGGCCTCCGATCTTGCGGATATGTTAGCAGCTGGTTGGCTGCACTATACGCTCTATGGGCTCATGATCTTTTTCTTCAGTTATTTTTGGGTGGCGACTCAATTTCAGCCTGCTCAAATTGCTGACGATTTAAAAAAATACGGTGGCTTTATTCCTGGCGTGCGCCCGGGCAAGCCCACCGCAGACTTTTTAGATTACACGATGACGCGCTTGACTTTTGCCGGCGCACTGTTTCTTACCGCTATCGCAGTTTTGCCTCAGGCTCTCTATCAGGGGCTGAATCTTCCTTATACGGCAGCTCAATTTTTTGGAGGCACGGGGCTTCTCATCATCGTCGGCGTCGTACTGGATACCATGCGCCAAGTGGAGACCCATCTGCTACAGCGACATTACGACGGTTTTTTGCGTAAGGGACGTCTGCGTGCCAGCAGGGATTATCGGGCCCGCGTTGGGAGTGGTTCGCCTGTGAGAGAGTCTTCTTTGATTTGGTTTTACGTTGCGGCAGCGATACTCATTATCGCTGGTACCACCATTTTGGTGGCCTACCACCACTAAAGGGTTGAGAAAGGAGTCGGAGTGGTGAAGGATAGAGTTCTTTTTCGGGACCGTCCGCTTTTAATTTGCAAATAGGTTCTTAAAGGATTCGAGCATCATGATTCCCATTAAAAATGATCAGGAGATCGAAAAAATGCGTCTGGCTGGCGCCCTCGCAGCCGACATCCTTCAAGAACTTGCTGCCATGGTGGCCCCTGGGCTGACAACGGGCGACATCGATGAGGCCGCAGGTCGCTTGATGGAGGCTGCTGGCGTGCGCAGCGCTTTTTTAGGCTATCGGAATTTTCCCGGCAGAATCTGTATTGGTCTCAACGAGGAAGTCGTTCACGGTATTGGGAGCAAGCGGCGCATCCGATACGGAGACATTGTCAAACTCGATGTCGGCATTATTTGCGAAGGTTGGATTGGCGATACTGCCACCACCGTTCCTGCTGGCATGATCGACCCGGAGGTCGAATGTCTCATTTCTACTACTCAAAAAATCCTCATGAGTGCCATTCCCTTTGCTACAGCCGGGCGCAGGCTCGGCGACCTGTGCGCCCATATTGAAGAAAAAGCTGTTGCTGCTGGTTATAGCGTTGTCCGCGAATTTGTAGGGCATGGCGTTGGCCGCAGCCTCCATGAGGAGCCCCAAATTCCTAACTTCGGAAGACGAGGTGCCGGCCCCAAACTGAAAGCTGGGATGACTCTCGCTGTCGAACCCATGATCAATCTCGGCAAAGCGGCCGTGCAGGTCCTCGAGGATCAGTGGACGGTAGTCACTGTGGATGGCCGCCCCTCCGCTCATTTTGAGCATACTTTGCTAGTGACAAATGGTGAACCGGAAATCTTGACATGGCCAAGAAAGACGCTATTGAAGTAGAGGGTAAGGTTGTCGAGTTATTGCCCAATACTATGTTTCGCGTCGAACTGGAAAATGGGCATCGAGTGCTCGCGCAGATCTCCGGTAAAATGCGGTTAAATTTTATTCGCATTTTACCCGGCGACACTGTCATGGTGGAAATGTCGCCTTACGATTTAGCTAAAGGACGTATCACTTATCGGCACAAATAATGCCATAACCTGTAAAAAAATGAAAGTTAGAGCCTCAGTAAAACGCCAGTGTGAAACCTGCAAAATTGTGCGTCGGAAGAACGTAGTGCGTGTAGTTTGTAAAAATCCACGGCACAAGCAGCGTCAGGGTTGACGTTGCACCCCAAACGCCTCTACTCTTACATCCCTTTTTGATTTATGCCACGACTCCTTGGTGTTGAAATTCCCGGCGACAAGCGAATTGAAGCCTCCCTGCAATATATCTATGGAATTGGGCCACACGTTGCCAAACGTGTGCTCGAGCAGGCGAACATTAATCCGGATCTGCGGGCCAAGACCCTCACTCCTGAACAAGTGGGTGCAATCATCCATGCGATTTCTGCCAGCAAAATCTTGATCGAAGGCGATCTTCGCCGCGAAATTCAAAGCAATCTCAAACGTTTGCAGGCCATCAACTGCTATCGTGGGATCCGCCACCGCCGCGGCCTCCCGGTGCGTGGCCAGCGTACCTCCACCAATGCCCGCACTCGCAAGGGGGCTCGCAAAACCGTCGGTGTCGTCCGGAATAAGGATGCCAAAGCCGGCAAAGTTTAATTAGCCCATTTTCATGGATAAGACATCTGACGAAACTCCCAATCTGGAGACTCCAGTGCCTTCCGCTCCTGCGGAAGCTTCGGTGGAATCTTCTACAACTGAAGTCGCAGTCGAAACGGTTGCGGCTCCTACGGAACCTGCAGCCACTGAAATTGCTTCCGTAGCTATCGCTACCGAAACATCGCCTGCTGAAGTGCCTGTTAAACCGAAGGCTGCAAAAGCCAAGACCTCCAAGGCAAAGAAAGAAGGCGAAAAACCCGTCTCTAATGTCAGCCTTTCTTTGGATGGAGATTTGGAAAAGCCCAAAATCGTCAAGGCGAAGGGCAGCAAAAATGTGCTCCAGGGGCTAGCCCACGTTCTCGCCAGTTTTAATAATACTATCGTCAGTATCACCGACATGCGCGGGCAAGTTATCGGTTGGTCCAGCGCCGGAAAATGTGGCTTTAAGGGTTCTCGTAAAAGTACCGCCTACGCGGCTCAACTTGTGGCTCAGGATGCCTGTCGCCAGGCGATGGGGCATGGCCTCAGAGAAGTTGAGGTCCGTGTCAAAGGCCCAGGTGCGGGACGCGAGTCCGCTGTGCGCGCCATTCAGGCGATTGGCCTCGAAATCAGCATTATTCGGGATGTGACTCCTGTTCCCCACAATGGTTGCCGCCCACCCAAGCAACGCCGCGTTTGATCCTTCAATTTTTTCATTTACATGGCACGTTACACTGGACCTAAAACAAAAGTTAGTCGCCGATACGGCGTCCTGATCGAAGGATCACCGAAAGCATTTGAGCGTAAAAATTATCCTCCGGGCGTGCATGGCCCCAAGGGCTCGCGGCGCAAGCTCTCGGAGTATGCATTAGCTCTTGCCGAAAAGCAAAAATTGCGTCATCAATATGGCGTTCTTGAGCGTCAGTTTCGCCGCTATTTCCAACGCGCATTGACCAAACGTGGTGTTACTGGCGAGACCCTCCTTCAATTGCTGGAGACACGCTTGGACAATATAGTATATCGTTTGGGTTTTTCAAAGACCCTCCGCGGAGCCCGTCAGCTTGTTGCCCATGGACATGTTTGTGTGAACGGACGCAAGGTGAATATCGCCTCGATGAACCTAAAGTCTGGTGACAAGGTAGCCATCAAGGAGAAAGCCAACTCTAAACGCCTTGTTCAAAAGGGGATTGAACTGACTCAGATCGTGACAATTCCCGATTGGCTCCTGGTGGATCGGGAGAACCTCACCGGAGAAATGGTTCGGATGCCCTCTCGACAAGATATTAATCCAATTGTGAACGAGCAATTGGTGGTCGAGCTCTACTCTCGATAGGCGACTTTGATGCCGGAGGGCGTATTTCCACGGCCATGGCGCTTCCCGATAATTTAATCGAGCAGTTGGCGGCAGCCCTGAGAAAACGCTTGGAGATCATTAATGATCAAAAGGCGAGGGAATCTGACCCTAGCAGCCACCTGGCGGCGCTGGGTAAAATTTCTGCGGAGATCGAATGCCTCGCCAATTCCTTGCCTGAGGGCAGTGATCCTCGTCTGTTACATTTCCTAAAACGTGCCAGTTACTCCAAGGCACTGGAATTTTTGGAAAATAAGAAACATACCTCTCTTCCTCATCACTAAATCCCCTATGTCTCAACCTGTCGCTTTAGTTGTAAAATTCACCCCGCTTCGGGCTGAAGTGCTTACGAGCGATACCTGGGATCTGACGCAACTTTTTTCTAGCGACGCAGACTGGGAGAAGGCTTTTGAGGAGTTGCGTTCTCGTTATACCGGAATTTTTGAATTCCGAGGGCGCCTTTCCGAATCTCCGGAAACTCTCAGGAGTTGCCTGGAATTCGAACGGGGAATCGGTGTTCTCAGTGAGCGTGTGCACGAGTACTCGATGCTGCGCACCAGTGAGGATAGTTCAGACGTCCGGGCGCTCGATCGCGAAGCTCGATTGGCGAGTTTTTCTCCCCATCTGCAGGAGGCTTTTTCTTTCATTGCCCCGGAGATTCAGAGAATTCCCACAGACATTTTTAACCATTGGCTATTGGACCCATGTTTGCGGGAGTGGTGTACCTACCTTCAGAAGATCTGGCGCACAAAGCCACACACCCTTGCTGAGCCGGAAGAGCGCCTTTTAGCCCTTGTCGGAGGAGCGTTGCAAGGTCCGGACGAAATTTTCTCTCAGTTGACAAACGTGGACATGTGTTTCGGCCGCATTCGAGACGAGACAGGGAGTGAGGTCGATTTGACGCAGAGTTCGCTTTCCTCCTTCCTCGTAAAGCGTGGCGGTGCGATGCGGCGGGAAGCATTTAAGAAGTTCTATACGGAGTTTTGCGATCACCGATATACATTGGCGGCCACTTTGGCGGGTTCCGTGCGGGGTGATGTATTTCGTGCGCGTGCGAGAAACTTCTCCTCTGCGCGGGAAGCTTCGTTATTTTATGACGATGTGCCCGTATCGGTATATGACAATTTGATTGCCACCGTTCGCGCAAACCTTCCCATCTTACATCGCTATTATGCCCTGCGTCGGCGGGTGTTGAAGCTCTCCGAAACCCATGCTTACGATACGGCGGTCCCGTTAGTGGCTTCCGTCCAGACAAATATCCCTTTTGATCAGGCCGTGGAAAAGGTTTTGGTGGCAGTCGCCCCCTTGGGCGAAGAGTACGTTGGTGTTCTTCGCAGTGGGCTTACCGCTGGGCGTTGGTGCGACCGTTACGAAAATAAGGGAAAGCGAAGCGGAGCTTTTAGCGCCGGCAGCTATTCCGCTCCCCCTTATATTCTCATGAACTACAAGCAAGACGTCTTTTCCGACATCTATACATTGGCTCATGAAGCCGGGCATTCCATGCATACCTGGTATTCGAGTAAGACTCAGAGCTTTCAGGATTATCACTATCCGATCTTCCTTGCCGAGGTGGCCTCCACTTTCAATGAGATGCTTTTGACCGAGCATTTGCTTGCTGAAGCAAAGAATCCCGCTATGCGCGCATACCTGATCAACCGGCAAATTGACGATTTGCGGGGAACTCTTTTTCGGCAGGCGATGTTTGCTGAGTTCGAGAAAATCATCCACGAGGCCGAAGAATCGGGTCGAGCACTCACCTTGGACTTTTTTCGTTCGTCCTACCGAGCCTTATTGGATGCTTTTTTTGGATCTGAGGTGGTGATTGACGATATCCTCGAGTTAGAATGCCTTCGTATTCCCCATTTCTACAATGCTTTTTACGTTTATAAATACGCCACGGGAATTTCCGCGGCGGTGGCTCTTTCCCGCAAGGTTCTCGACAGCGGAGACATTTCCGCCTACCTTCGATTTCTCCGGAGCGGGGGCAGCCAATTCCCTATAAATACCTTGCAGATGGCTGGAGTGGATATGAATTCCCCGGAACCGGTGCAAAGCGCACTAGACCTCTTCACCCGCCGGGTGGAGGAGTTGGAAACCCTTCTTGAGTACTAGCTAACGAGGCAAGAAAATAAAGAAAGTAACGTAGTTTAAAAAAGTAACGTAGTTACCACGACGGGCGGTTAGCTCAGCGGTAGAGCGGCTGGTTTACACCCAGTAGGTCGGGGGTTCGAAACCCTCACCGCCCATGTGGTGGTGTGGTGCTCTAGCCATCCCATTTTCCAGATGGGATTGTAACGGGTACGGTTCCATTATTTTTCCGCCGCCGGGAATTTTTTTAACACAAAGGCGAGAGCTTCTTCCTTGGACGAGAGAGAGCCTTCCAGTTGAGCATTGTGAGCCGCTTCCAGGGCTACTTTGAATGGAGGGCCGGGCTTCCAGCCGAGAGCGATCAAGTCCGCTCCGGTCAATAGAGCGGGAGGCACAAGGGGTTCCTTTGAAAACTCTTCGCGCTTTGCGATGAGAAATTCATAATTATCCAGTAGACCATGGCTGCCCAGACAATCCACGCGATGCAGCCTCAGTTCGTCCTCGAAAGTGGGGCGGGCCAGAAAGCGTTTGAGTGTGGAACGGCGCATCTTTTGCACATCTTTAAAGGCCATGTGGTTGAGAACAAGGGCTTCGGTGGCTTCGATTTCCGCATTGGAGTAACGGAGCCGCTTCATGATCCGAAGCGTTATTTCAGCGCTCAGTTTTTCATGCGCGTTAAAACGGATTCGTCCAGTTTCATCCGTCCGCGCGGTGCCTGGTTTGCCGATGTCGTGGAAGAGAGTGGCCAGGACGAGGGGGAGAGAAACCTCCGACGGTAGCAGGGAGAGCATCAGACGGGTGTGGACGAAGACATCGCCCTCGGGGTGGAATTCCACCGGCTGCTCGCAACCCTTCAAAGCTTCCAACTCAGGGAGCAAGTATTGGAGAATCCCGCTTTGGTCCAACAAGTCGAAGCCTCGAGTGCGTCGAGGGGAGAGGAAGAGGCGGTTGAGTTCCTCGCGGATCCGTTCGGCGCTGATTTCGCCGAGGGTGGAGGCTCGAACAGCCAATGCTTGCCACGTATTGGGATGAATTTGAAAGTCCAGAATCGTGGCGAAGCGGATGGCCCGTAGAATGCGCAAGCGGTCTTCCTCAAAGCGATCCGCGGCGTTACCGATGCAACGGATGATGCGGCTGTTGAGATCCGCACGACCTCCGACATAGTCGAGGATCTCCCCCTGCAAAGGATCTTCGAAAAGACCGTTGACGGTGAAGTCTCGGCGCAGGGCATCGTCTTCAGGAGTTCCGAAGGAGACTTCTTCTGGGCGGCGGCGATCGGTGTAGCGTCCATCGGTACGGAAGGTGGCCACTTGGAACGGATTTCCTTGTTCCACAACGAGGATGACTCCGAATTGGGCCCCGATGGGCACGGTTTTTTCAAAGAGGGCTTGTATCTGGTTGGGGAGAGCGCTGGTGGCGATGTCGTAATCGTGGGGGGGGATGTCGAGGAGCTGATCACGAACGCACCCGCCGGCAAAGAGGGCTATGTGGCCAGCACCACGAAGTCGCCGAACCACTTGGATGGCGAGGTGGCGGAGATGTGAGGTCTCAGAGACGCTCATTGTATAATCGAAAGCAGATTATTGGTAATGGGTTACAAATGGGATTCCGTATGGGAAAGCCGATTGAGGAACTCAATATGGTCTTTGGTTTTGAGGAGAAAATGCAGAGTGTCTGCATTGTGACATGCTCGGACGAGGGCACCGACGATGCGCAGATATTCGCTGTCGAAGGCTGTGGGGATTCCGGCAACAAAAAAGAGATGGATGGGTTCAGGTGTTTCGCAGCAGACAATGCCAGCATCTGAGCGCCCAGCTGCGAGAACGAGAGCGGAGACAGCATTGGTGCGACCATGAGCGATGCAGATACCGGCGCTCGGCATACTGATTGTGGATATGCTACGTTTTTCTATCGCTTCTTCCAAGGTTTCGAAGTCGAGGACGCGGGGGTCGCTACGGAGAAGAGAGAGAACTTCCTGGATGGCCGCGGATTTCGTTTTCGAAGCCAGGGAAAGATGGATGTTGTCTGAGGAAAGAATATCCGGAATGGAGATCATAAATTACTGCCGCTCCATTTTAATTTTTGGCTCAGTACTTGAGAGAAGGATCGCTCCGGCAACATGGCTAGAGGGAGGGTAACCGAAGATTTAGTCAGACGCAGTGTTTCGCCCAGACGCAGTTGATGGAATGTCTGTCCATCGATGGCGATATTGACTTCTTGCTCGGGAACGAGAAGGCGAACCTCAACTACCGATTGGTCGCTGACTACAGTGGATCGATTGGTTAACACGTGAGGGCAAATTGGAGTGACAACGAAAGCTCCGGATTCCGGCATGAGAATGGGGCCGCCAGCTGCGAGTGAGTATGCAGTGGACCCGGTTGGTGTGGCGATAATCAGGCCATCCGCATAGTAGTTGGTGAGTTCGTCGCCGTCAATCATCACGGTGAGGCGGACGAGCTGGGAGCGAGATCCACGGCTGATGACAATGTCATTGAGTCCTAATGCGTCAATGGGTGCCTTGCCGTGTCCACCTTCGAGTTCTACGGAGAGCATGGAACGATGGCTGAGAAGAAAACTGCGATGAACGATGCATTCAATAGCCCTCTCAATTTCCTGCGGTCCAAGACAGGTGAGGAACCCCAACGATCCAATGTTGATTCCGAATATCGGAGGGATGCTTGGGGCCATGCGGCGGACGGCACGCAGAATGGTGCCATCTCCACCGAGTACTACAATGAGATCGCATGCCGCTGCGATTTCTTGAGTGCGCCCATGACCCCTTTCTCCGACTGCGGCAGCCGTGCGATCTTCGAGTAGCAATTCCATGCCCGCCTCCCGCAGTTTTTCGGCGAGTTTGCTAATGAGCGATTTGGCCTCCGATTTGGAGGCATGCGCGATGAGGCCAATCATGGTCGAAAGTGCGCAAAAAATTCTTTATTCCCGGTGGTGCCAGTGATGGGGGATTCAATGATCCCTTCCCAATGGGCGTGGAGAGGACCTACGACGAAGGCACGAATTTTTTCCACAGCTTCGCGATGAGCATCGGGATCGCGTACGATACCCCCTTTGCCTACCTGCTTCCGGCTTAATTCGAATTGCGGTTTGATTAAAACGACCATGTGGCCTGTCCTGGTTAGTAAGGCAAAGGCTGGCGGTAAAATCAACGTCAGGGATATGAAGCTCACGTCTGCCACGCAAATTTCAGGGGATTCTCCAATTTCGGTGGGTTCCAGGTGCCGAGCATTGATGCCTTCGTGCACGACAATACGTGGGTCTTCCCGTAAATTCCAATGGAGTTGGCCCCGGCCGACATCGATAGCGTGCACGCGTTGGGCTCCGTGCTGTAGTAAACAGTCCGTAAACCCTCCCGTGGAGGAGCCGACATCCATGCAAACTTTGCCGCGAACGTCGATCGCAAAGTGGGAGAGGGCTCCTTCGAGTTTGACTCCCCCCCGCCCCACATAGCGTTCGCGGGCAGCGACTTCAATCCCGGTATCGGCCAGTATGAGAGTGCCCGGTTTAGGAACAGGGCGTCCCTCCACTTGTATCTCTCCTGCCATGATGGCCCGTTGGGCCTTTTCTCTGGACTCAAAAAGACCGCGGGTAACCAAGAGGGCGTCCAGACGAACTCGTTTCATTGAGCAAATAACGAAGTCGATACGGAAAAATCCGATAGAGCAAGAGAACAGTGAGTGTCCGGGCGAACTCGTTTCTGCTCGAGAGTGCAAAAATCTGAGCGAAGATGGCTTGCACCAGGTCGATTTTCGACGATCTTCTTCGTCTCCGCATGAGTGATGAGTTGAAAAGCTGTATTAAAACCCTCTTGGTGAAAAATCTGATGTTGCAGATGAGCCCGGAGGAGATTGGGGACGAGGCGCCTCTATTTTCAGTGGAGGGGTTAGGATTGGATTCTATCGATGCGCTGGAGTTAGCTGTGGCCATCGAAAAGAACTTTGGAGTACCAACTCCTAGTGCGGAGGTGGCTCGGGAGGCGTTTGCGAGCGTGAATACGATTGCGCGCCATATCCTACAGAATACTCCGTAACCTGGATTGTCAGATGCGCCTCTTCATAGCGGCGGAGAGGTATTTTCCGAAACATTTTGTGTGGGGAGGAACTCCAGGAGGCGTCCGGGTTGTTCAATGGTAGCCTGAGGTTTTTTCGCTTCCAGAGCTCTACAACTGTTGTACCCCCAACCCACGGCAATCATGGGGACTTTTGTGCGGTGTGCGGCTTCTACGTCGCGTGTTTCGTCCCCAATAAAGATGGTTTCCTCGGCAGACAGATTTTTGCTGCGAAGGATGGCTCTGATTTCGCGGGCTTTGCCGAAGAGGCGGGACGAACTCCGGGTGAAGGAGAAAACTTCCAGATCGTGGCGCTGCAGGAAGGCGCGTACATTCTCTTCGGAATTCGAGGTGAGGATTCCCATGGGCATTCCCCGGTCGCGCAGTTCGCGCAGAAGCTTTGGTATGCCGGGGATGGGGAGAACTTTGTGGATTCGGGAATGAAGGAGTCGAACCCCTTTCAGGGAAATCATGGGGAGGCGTGTTGTGGAAATCCCCAGATGCCTCATGAGCTGGCGAGTCGTCATATCCCGGGCGGCCGCAACTTCTTCGTTGCCGAGGAGCGGGCGGTAGCCGAACTCGGCAGCCATTTCGTTGAGGATGTCGAGAGCTTGCTGAAAAGTATCGGCGATCGTACCGTCGAAGTCGAAGATCAGAAGTTTAGGATCTTTTGGGATTTGAGCAGACAAACATCGCCGGCGCACACTGTGCCGCGCTTTGGTCAGCATGAATTTAGCAAGCTGTTTCAAGCAGTGGTAACGGCTTCCAGCTCCATAGTTCCCTTGAAGCGTGTGGGTTCAGGTTCGAGGCCGAAGTGAGTGGTCACAAGACTCTGAATACGTTCTAGTTCCTTCGGGGTAAGAGGGGGGGCATCCATAGCCGCGACAAATTCGTGCAATTGCGCCGTATCATAGATGTTAGGTAGGGTAGAAGCAACACGAACATCTGTTAATAACCAGAGAAGGGCAGCCTGCCCAAGGGTTCTGTCCTCGCGTTCCAGGAAGCGCAGTTGATCGACTTTTTTGATTCCGTTAAGGAGCCAGCTGCGAGGGCGATGATTGCGATGATCATTGGGTGGAAATACGGTACCCTCCGTGTACTTTCCTTCTAACATGCCTGAGGAATGGGGGACACGAATGAAAAAACGCGTTTGTGCGCCAGTTGCCTCCGCCTCCCGTTGAATTGCCGTGCCAGGATGTTGTTCCAAAATATTATGAATGTGTTGGAGGACCCCCGGGTTGCGGCGACGGATGGCCAGGACGCCTTCCGCTAGCCAACCGATGGCTGGACCGAGAGCGACGCCATAGCAGCGAATTTTTCCCTGGCAGCGAAGATTTTCCAAAGTTTCCCAAATCTTGTCATCGTTCACCTGCTCCATACGGATATTATGTAATTGCAGGACATCAATGACGTCTGTACCCAGGCGGGAGAGGGCGGCATCGGTGGCTCGTTGGATGGCCTCGGCACTGAAATCTTGAGGAATTTCGCGTTGTCCACGGCGTTCCTCGCCATGTTGGAGGAAGTTGTACCCTACTTTAGTTGCGATGATGATCTTGTCGCGATCGGCCTGGAAGGCTTGTCGGATGAGGTTCTCGCTACGGCCATTGCCGTAGGTATCTGCCGCATCAAAGAGTGTGACTCCCAAATCGAAAGCCTCGCGCAGGAGTCGCACGGCCTCATCGTCAGAGTAATCGCCCCACCAGCCGGTGGAAACCGTCCACATTCCGAATCCCACTTCACTCACTTGAAGGCCGGTGCCCGGGAGTTTACGATATTTCATAGTGGCAAGAGTAGCTGAAAAGCTGTACACGGCCTAGAGTCTTCTGGCCAAAAAAACCTGCTTACGGGTGCAAGGCAGCTTCCAAAGTGTATGAATTTGAAAGCCGTGGGTGTGCTCAACTTGCTGGAGAACTGCGCTTTTTCTGACGGGGGGGGATTTAGAGTGGAGGAAAGCCTCTGGTTTCCGTGAGATATTTGCTCAGGAATTTCCGCGTTCGTTCTTCTCGGGGCGCGCTGAAAAATTCCTTCGAAGGCCCCTGTTCGATGATCATGCCGTCATCCACAAAGATCGTGCGGTCGGCTACGTCGCGGGCGAAACTCATTTCATGCGTTACGATGATCATGGTGCGCTTTTCCTTTGCAAGGTCCCGGATGACAGCGAGTACTTCGCCGACAAGCTCGGGGTCGAGAGTCGAGGTGGGTTCGTCAAAAAGTATGACACAAGGATCGTTGGCCAGGGCACGGGCGATGGCGACGCGCTGCTGCTGTCCGCCGGAGAGATGAGAAGGGTATGTATTGGATTTTTCGGCGAGTCCGACTTTTTTTAAAAGAGCCTGTCCACGCCTGATTGCAGCTTCGCGCGGTTCTTTCTTTACGAAAATGGGCCCCTCGATCACGTTTTCTAGCGCGGTGCGGTGGGGAAAGAGGTTCAGATTTTGGAAGACGAAGCCAACATGCAGGCGTAGTGCGCGTACCAGCGCCTTGCGTCGGGCCGGAGGTGCCTGGGCGTCGATTTCCACATCGCCAATGCGGATCACCCCTACGGTAGGCTCTTCCAAAAAAATTAAACTTCTCAGGAAAGTTGTTTTTCCTGAACCGCTGGGCCCCACGATGGCGACGACCTCGCCGTGATCAACAACGAGATCGATCTCTTTGATGATTTCGTTTTGCCCATAACATTTTTTCAAACCGGTAATGCAAATCATACCGCTCTCCTTGTGTATCGACTGGTCCGCTCCTCCAGGTGGTTTTGTAAGGCCGAGAGGACGCTGGAGACCAGCCAATAAATGCCTGCTGTTGCCAGATACATGGCGAAAATTTCAAATGTACGAGCGGTGATGAGCTGGGACTGACGGAACAGTTCTGGAACCTGAATCGTCGCGGCTAGAGAGGTATCCTTCACCAACCCAATGAAGGTATTGCCCAGCGGAGGCAAGGCAATCCGGGCGGCCTGAGGCAGGATGACGCGCTGCAATGTCCGGATCGGAGAAAGACCAATGACAGAGGCCGCTTCCCACTGGCCGGAATCGATGGCTAAAATGGCCGCACGAAGAATCTCTGACGCATATGCTGCGAGATTCAGTGATAGGCCGATCAGTGCGGCCGCGATCGGACTCAGCAGTAGACCGAATTGTGGAAGACCATAATAAATTAGGAATAGCTGTACTAGCAGCGGTGTGCCGCGAAAAAAGGAAATATAAACACGCGCCAAATGGGATAGTATCCGAGAGGACGACAAGCGGGCCAGAGCGAGTCCGGTCGCTAAGATCAACCCCAAGATCATGCTGCCCAGGCTCAAGCCTACCGTGTAGGCAAGACCCTTTAGCAAAAAGGGGAGCGATTGAAAAATGAGAGCTATGCCAGGCGGCAGGCTTGCGGCGTGGGTTTCATCCACGGTGAGGTCTGAGTGGAACCATTTTTTCGAAATCTGAGCGAGTTTCTCGTTGGCTCGCAATGTGTCGATGGCACGGTTCAAGGCGGCTTGGAATGCCGGGGACTTGCGTAGCACGATGCCCGAGGGCATGGAATGGAAGGGCGGCCCTGCTGCAACAAACGCGCCGTTGGATCGATGGACTTGAATGGCGACGTTTACACGGTCGTTCAAGCTCGCATCAATGCGCCCATAGAGGAGGTCTTCGTAGCGCGCAGCGTCTTCCGTGTAGGTTACGGCAATGGCCGTGGGCACATTCTTGGCCAGCCAAGTGGCGTAGTTTGTGCCGAGGCCCACACCCACGCGCTTGCCAGCCAAATCGGCGGGCTTGGCAATCTTTTCGGCCTCGCTTTTGCGGATGATGATCTGGATTCCAGAGATGGTGTAGGGGTCGGAGAAATCATAGACCTTCTTGCGCTCTGGTGTGATCATCACCTGATTGATGACAACATCCACTCGTCCGGATTCCAACGCCCCGAGCAAGCCGTCCCATGGCGTGGGTTGGAAGACTGCTTTTACCCCTAATTGTGTTGCCACGGCATTAGCAAAATCCACTTCGAAACCCACCAGTTTCCCGTTCGCATCTACGTAGCTGAACGGCGGATAGGTTCCTTCCAGACCGACCCGTAATGTGCCCCGGCTCCGGATCGTCTCAAGAATTTTCGCAGCCGAAGAGGAAGTCGAGTTTTGCGTGAGGCCGGGGGACGTGCCGAGAAGCAGTAAACTGAAAATGAATACCCATAATTTCCAACGGAAACCAGAGTTCCAGAAATTCTTTTTAAAGGACAAAAAAATTTGGGTACTAATTTCCACAAAAAAACACCGACAGAGTAAATGGCTGTTTCTGAATTTTAAACTTCTGATTTCCCTTTTTTTGCTGTCAAAAAAAGGAGTCGGGGTTGGATTCGAAAAAGCCACTGGTTTCAGGCTTAGCTTGCCAGGTGAAGAGTTCCAGTATTAAGTCGCATCGTGACTGCTATCGGTTGCCTGTTCCGGAAGCTTTGGGTATTTCTAGCATTTTTGATGCTGCTTTGCCCGCTATTACGGGCGGCGGAGATGCGTGGAGCCTGGATTTCCTCGGTCTACAACCTGGATTTTCCTTCTCGCAAGGATATGACGCCGGCCGAACAGCGCCAAGAAATCCAGCAGCTGATGGCGACAGCAGCGCGTTGTCGCTTGAATAATGTTTTCGTACAGGTACGCCCGGAATGCGATGCCTTATATTCCTCGGAGATCGAACCCTGGAGCCGGTTTTTAACGGGACAACAGGGGCGTTCGCCAGGCTTTGATCCGTTGCAGGTTTTTATTAACGAAGGCAAGCGCCGAGGGATTGCCGTCCACGCCTGGATTAACCCCTATCGAGCGGCGATTAGTGCGCGAAATTCGTTTGATAGAAAGCACATCAGCCGATCGCTTTCGTCGCAAGTCCGTCAGGTGGGCAATCTTCTCTGGATGGATCCCTCCAGCCCGGCGGTTCAAAACCATGTATTGATGGTAGTGAGAGACCTGATTTCGCGCTACGACTTGGCGGGGATTCATTTGGATGATTATTTCTATCCCTATCCGGAACAATATAAAGGGCGCGTTTTTCCGGATGCCATCGCGTATTCAGCTTACCGAGGCTCAGGAGGGCAATTGGGATTAGGGGACTGGCGTCGGCGGAACGTGAACCTGCTGGTGTACAAGTTAAGTACCATGATCCATCAGCAACGCCCTGGTATGAAGTTTGGGATTAGCCCCTTTGGCATCTACACAAAAGGGCACCCCTCGACTGTGGTAGCGGGGCTGGATCAACTCAACCAGTTATATTCAGATCCTATTTATTGGATGCGTCAGGGGTGGGTGGATTACGTTGCCCCACAACTCTATTGGAAAGAAGGAGGACCGCAGAGTTTTAGCGCGTTGCTCGACTGGTGGCGCGATCCGGCGATTAATCCTCGCGGCATTCCAGTCTATCCGGGGATTTCACTGGAGCGCCTCTCAACCAGTGCTGGTTGGCCTGCGTCGGAAATCGCCCTTCAGATGCGCCTCGAAAAATCCATTCAACCTCGCAATGGTGGCGGTGGATTCATCCTCTGGAGAATTCATCAGCTAGTAAAAAATACCAAAGGAGTCGCTCCCATTGTTTCGCGGGAATAAGATACAGTAGTTCGAGGGCGCTCAATCCACGGCTTGCAGAAGGAAAGACTTGAGTTCGGCAATAGCAATGCGCTCCTGCTTCATGGAATCGCGGTGGCGCAGGGTGACTGTGTCCTGCAAGGAGGGACCATTTTCTCCGATGGTATCGAAGTCGATAGTGACGCCAAAAGGCGTTCCGACCTCATCTTGGCGTCGATAGCGGCGTCCGATGGCACCGGTTTCGTCATAGAAGACGGCGAGTTGACCGCGAAGCGATGAGGCAATTTCTTTGGCCTTGGAGACCAATTCGGGTTTGTTTTTGAGGAGAGGAAAGATGCCACATTTGATAGGTGCCATCCGTGGATGGAAGCGAAGTAGCGTACGCACTTCGGATTTTCCGGAATGGTCAGTTACCGTTTCCTCATCGAACGCTTCGCAGAGAAGAGCGAGTGTGGTGCGGTCCACGCCTGCGCTGGGTTCTATCACATGGGGAATGAAGCGTTGCTTGGTCTCTTCCTCAAAGTAGTCGAGGGGCTTTCCGCTGGCACGGGCGTGTTGAGTGAGATCGTAGTCGGTGCGGTAAGCGATACCCTCTAGCTCTTGGACTCCGAAAGGAAACTCGTATTCGAGGTCGTAAGTTTTCTTGGAATAAAAGGCGCGTTCGCCGTCGGGAATTTCATGCACATGGATCTTAGAGCGAGGGATGCCGATGTCCTCATAGAAACGGAGCCGTTCCTCGAGCCATTTTTCGAGGATGGTGAGACCGTCCTGTTCTTTGCAAAAATATTCCACTTCCATCTGTTCGAATTCGCGGGAGCGGAAGATAAAGTTGCGAGGATTGATCTCATTTCGGAACGCCTTGCCGATTTGTGCAATTCCAAAGGGGATCTTTTGGCGGGAGGTATCGAGGACATTTTTAAATTGGACAAAAATGGCCTGTGCCGTTTCCGGGCGTAAATAGACCAGATTTTCGTCGTTTTCTACCGGGCCGGCGAAGCTCTTGAACATGAGATTGAAAGCGCGGGGGGGCGTCAAGTCGCGGCTATTGCAGTTTGGGCAGTAGCTGGCACCGTCTTTTTCCGGTAGCTGATCTGCACGGTGTCGAGTCTGACACGAGCGGCAATCTACCATGGGGTCGCTGAAAGTTTCTTCATGGCCACTGGCCTTCCAGACAGCCCGGTTCATGATAATGGAACCGTCGAGGCCCACAATGTCGTCGTGCTCACGAACCACGCGGCGCCACCAGAAATTTTTAAGATTGCGCTTTAATTCGACGCCCAGTGGACCGTAATCCCAAAAGCCATTCAGGCCTCCGTAAATCTCGGAGGATTGGAAGACGAATCCTCTGCGTTTGCAGAGGCTGACGATCTTTTCCATGCGCAGACTGTTTGAATCCTTGGACATAAACGTATTCAGATATTTTTAAAATGGTGCGTCGCCCGGAATTTTCTCTGCCGGGAAGCCGCCGGATATTACCCTAACGGGTTGGGTCAGCCGGAGCAATAAGCCAAAAATTCCGCGCCCCCTCCGCATCCCTGCGGAGAAATCTTGCTTCAGCAAATATTAGCAACCTATTGACAATAAATAATATATTCTGTATTCGAAAGCTCCCCCCCCCAGATGGAAGTATCGAGAATTTTCGGATATAGCAGCCTGTTCAATGACACTATAGAAATCGGCACGACAAACCGCGCGCCGGATTCTGCTGAAAAGGAAATTTCGACTGCTAAGCCCTTGCTAACGGGCAAACTGCTACCAACTGCCCCTCCTTTGGTTTCCTCCTTAGAGCTCTTGCAGCATCGGGTCCGACGCAGCCCCTGTTTGGATAACTTAATCAGAGGTTGTGCGGGCAGGTCGCGGCAGCTCACTGGTAGCCAAGTCCTCGATAATCTTCGCCGTTCGAATGCCGATTTTTTTCGCACTCCTCCGTCGACTCCTCCTCTGTGGAGGGTGCATTACAGAACGAGCATCGACGATCTGGATAGGGTGTTAGAGAAGGGATTGCCGACTCGACCTGGCGAAGAGATAGACGAAGAACGAGTAGGAGCTGTACCGAAAGTAATCCTTGAGGTTCTTGAAGAAGAGCGAAGGGAGGTGCTCATGCAAGCTCGCGCGCGGATGTTAGAGCACATGAGCACTGCCGCCTCAGCCAATATCAGTGTCGAGATCGATACGGTCTTGGCGGAGCAGCTGACCGGCTATCCGTTTGAGCCTATCGTGGACATCATCCAAAATCATGGGGCTCGTCTCATCGATGAGGATTTGGTGGAACCCGGAACTCTGAAGCGCACGATATCTTCTGCTATGTTAAGAAGATCTCTCCCCTCGGCGCTTGCTTTTTTAGGGCCTCGCATTCCTCCGGAAGCTTTTGTTGCGATCTATCAGAGAGAGAAATGCATCTGGCGGCGCCCTACGGAGATGATGGAAGCCACGCCCCCTATTTTTTCCTCGGACAGTGACACTCGCTACGAGCGAATTTTGAATATTGCCATTGGCTACGATGAGGACGTTGCTCTAGCCCAACGCTATTTGCATCGGAAACACCCTTCCAAGACGGGTAACTATATTCTCCATCCCTCCGTTAATACAGACTCACCACAACTGGAACGGATTGGCGCAGCGCCGGATAGAACGAGTCCGCCTCCTATCGCTCGGATCCATGTCGTAGGCAATAGTGGGTCTCCCACACGCCCCGATACTCCTCCTTTCGGAGAAATTACATTCACCGAGTTATGCGAAAGCCTAACTAGGATAGTAAAGGAACAGCGCCGGATGGGGAAAATCGGTGTCGCTTCCACTCTCTCTATTGAATTTGTGGCTTGCGGCACTTTCAGCCAACAACAAACGGAAGAACTCCAAAATATTTTTCGTGCGAAAAGTCTGCAGACCCCATCAGTCACCCATCGCGATACCATTGAAAATGGAGTGGGAGTGCATCCTGCGGAAGAGGGGTTGGATTTTATTGTGGGGCTTGCTCCCAACCAATATTCGATACGAATGGTCCAAACCCTGCAGAGGTTGCACCCCGCCTCCATCGAATACAATATTCGCCGTCCCGGTCCCCATGTCAGAAATCCGGTAATCTTTCGGACTCACTCGCAACCGTTGCAATCTCCAGCCCCGCCGGAGCACCTTCGCATTAATATTATAGGGCACGGCGGCGGAACGGATGCAGTGGGCGGGATGTCCGCTCCAAGTCTGGCTCAGAAGTTAGCAACTCTGGTGCGGGAAGGACAATTAAATGGGGAGCTGAATGCCGAGGCCAGAGTCACCCTCAGTTTTGTAGCCTGTAAAGTAGCTTCCGATCAATTCTCCAATATCTATCAAATATTTAAAGACAAGGGGGTTCAGCTATCGCGCATCATCTATCGTGATACTAATCTCATGGTGGATACCGCCGGGCGAAAGCTTCAACAGAGGCCAGATGGCACGTGGCAACGTTCCTATCAAAAACACATTTTTCAATTTAATATCAATGGGACAGCGCACGAACTACCCGAATTCAACAGGCCCAATCGACCGGACTTTCTAACTCTGCAGCATGCAGCTGGTCCACTTGCTACAACTGTAGAAGCGCAACATCATGTCCGCCAAATTACCAAAACGTTGGACCAGCTTCGACTCGACAATCAGCTCAATGAAGAATGGCGTCCGCAATTAGAATCCCTCACCCAGGCAACGGCCCAGCATCAGATCACCTTTCGCCGAAGCGAAGAGGCCGTTACCGTCACCACTTCGGATCGATCATTACAACAATTTAATACTTTCCTTAAGACTCATGCGGAGGAGATCGGCAGGCGTCATCAATTTGACGGCGATACACTCACGCCGCTGGAAAGCTCGCAGAGCACAGCAAGCAATGGGGGCCCTGTCTCTCACTTAAATCGAGTTCTGGGCAGCATTGCTGCCATCAGAACCTTGGCCAACTTGGACCGCAATTCCTACTCGGCTGAGATCAGAGGCCATACCCTGGTGAACATAGCTCAGAGTGTGCATGGGTTAGGTAATGAAGCGGTCAGTTTGGCAGACGCGGTGCGCACAGCATTCGGGAGGGCGTCAGTAGAAACGCCTGCGGGATTACGCGCTGGCAAATTCATAGGTGCTGTCAATCGTACAATGGGCCGTGGGTTGGTTGCTGCGAGTGTGGGCTTCGATATCTATGAGCTGAGCCAAGCGAAAACTCAGGAAGAGAAGGTGGAGGCTGGCGTCAATCTCGGCCTGGATGGAGCGGCCCTTGGTCTCGAGCTGGCTAGTATAGCCGGCCTAGCTTCAACGGTTACCGGCCCACTGGGGTTGCTGCTCATTTTCGCTGCTTTTGCAGTGGAACTTGGCTGGAAGATTCATCGACAGCATCCCGAACCACAAGGAATGTTGGAGGAGATTCTCCGTTATTTTGATGGTCTGCGCAAAGCTTATAATGGCGGCGCGGTACGCTATGACGCGGGTCGGGATACCCTGAGCTTCGCTCCGGAAGCGGTGGTTACCGATATTACGCTCGGCGTGGCTCCCAAGGTCCGCTTCGACAGCCAATCTTTAATGGTGCCCAGAACCCGCATCACCTGCACTCGCAATAACCTGACTTTTCAGAACCCAGTGCCCTCGGTCACTCAGCAAGGGCGTGCGCGTCCCTTGAATATCCGGGACACTCTGAATTGGCCGCAGGAAGGGGAGATTTCGCCAGCAGCAGCTTTAGCGGCTTTTGTTTTTCTGCCGGCGACTCCGATTACTAAATGGAGCTATGGCTATCAAGGGACGGGGGTGGGCGCTATGGAATTTTCAAATGATGACGGTTACGCCGTTGCACGCCAACTGGAAGCGCGTCATTCCCGGTTCATATTTGAATCTTGTGGAATGGCCCTGGGATCTCTGAGTCCTCGGTTCGAAGACACTCCCATTGCAATTCATCTCGGTCCGCGCGACCGCATATTGGCTACCCCTCAGATCCGCAGAGAAATTGCCGAACATCTCCAGTATACATTGGAGGGGGGAGGTGGTGCTTATCGGATTTACCCTGCGAGAAATGCCCATTTTACCCTTCGAGACACTCCCGATACCGCGCCTGCCTCAACCTGGTTGATCGACCTCTCAGAACTCGATGGGGTGGATGATTTGGACTCTACTATTACGGCGGAAACTTTGACCTTCCATGATGCAGTGCAAGGGCCCATCCGGATCAACATTGCCGGAATAAAAGGGAAAATAGAAATACGCTCGAAACTCCGACAGTGGCAGCTCGATCGTCAGCTCACGCAGCTCCGACTTCTCCAAATGGATCTCGGTGGCAATGAAATCCCAGGCTCCGCAGGAGCAAGATTGCAAAGAGACGTTCGGAATAGATTGGAATTATCCGGCGTCCGTTCCGCTCATGAACTCAGGGCTCCGCAGGACTGGATGCTACCGTTCCAAAATCAGTCTGTTAAAATGGGGGATACTTTGCGTCTGGATCGTTTCCCCATAGGGGCTGGCACCGTGATTTACGAACCACGAAGCAAACGCCTCATCACTAGCGGATCGGATAAATTGTCGAGTGCCAACTTCATTGGGCAAGCGAACTCTTCCTTCTATTTTTCCATGGGACGAATGTTTTGGTTGGGCGCAGCCAATGGCGAAACGCTTTCCGAAAAACATCGGGAACAGAGTCTTTTCTTCCTGCAGCAAGCAAAAAAAAATAATGTGACAGCGGCTTGGTTGCAGGGAGGATCCATCTTCATTGCTCAGACGGTGTCCTTACAGAAGGAAGGGGATTCTCTGGAAGCGATTTACCGACTCAATGAGGCCGGGCAACCCCTACTGATTAAACTCACAGTACCCGAGGAGGACTTCCGCAGTCGAAACCCCACTTCAGCTTCCGAAGCATTTCGTGCAATCGAAGAGTTGGCGGCGGCACCCCAATCTTTGTTGCCCTCCGCCTTAGATGCGACGGCTACCAAATCCAATCTTATTTCGCTGATTTGTCGCAATCCACAAGGTGGAGAAAAACGGTTTTGGCTGGATATTACTCAGAACGAACTCGTTGCTCTGGACGATAGTCTCCCCACCGATTCCGTTCCCTTTGCGACGACCAATTCAGGAGGCGTATCCGGCAGCACGTTTTTTTACAGCGACTCCACTAAAAGCCTCTACCGCCGAATGGGACACAAAAAGCCCTTCAGCCCCCCGACACCCAGCGCGCGGCTCATGGAGCATTTGCATGCAGTGAAATTGGTAGACGGACGGCTGCAAGTTGAGACTGCCGATGGCGTTATTTACGAGATAAACGCTCAGGATGATAAGCGGCTGATAGCGGTGAGTGCACGCTGGTTAAAAGCGCATCAGAGCACATGGGCCAATGATGTGTTGCCACTAGGTCGCGATTTGGGAACGGCGGACAGTGTCGAAATCCAGGGGTTACAGCTTGCAAATGGCAAGGGAGGACTTCCCTGTTGGTATGATAAGGTCCAGAAACAATTCGCATTTGCTCCGGAGAGCTTAGCCAATGAAAAGCTTTTGCATTTGGGATCTGTCACTCAAGAAGCAGGGGCTTGGATTTTTCAACCCAGCACCGGGCGTCTCTACCAGCAGCCAACATTTACCGCGGAATGGGCCGCGCTTTCCATCGACCGCAATGGCATCCTCACACTGCCAACAAGCAAACTTGCCCCTCCCTATCTCGTCTTGCCGAACGAGAAAATGGATCGTGTGGCTCGTCTCGAAGATGGGCGCGTGATAGCCTTTACCCAGTCTGGATTGACACTCCTTTTGGAAGCGGGCATGCAGCCTCTGGTTCTTGCCGTCAACCAAAATTGGTTGTCGCAGGAAGCCAATCAGCGAGCTCACCTTTCTCAGCTCGTATCGGATGAAAATTATCGATTCCATTGGAATATTGATCTTCCGGCAAGTGGTTCGCCGAGCCAGGCACGCTTTGTAAATTGGTACGATGTAGAGGTACAGAAAATCATTGCCGCTCCATTGGAAAAACTTCCCGCCGGGGTCGATTATGTCGGTTATGCCACAGCGGATGATACCGCTTATTTTGGTAGCCCAACCACACTGACTGCCCTGCGAGAAGGGGAGGGCATGCCCCCGGTAGTATCCACACGATTTCGAGATCCGGGCAGGGATAAAAATATTCTGAGTTTGCGGGTAATGCCCCCGGAACCAAACCAAAAGAGTGTCCCGCCGATGCTTGCCGGAGTCGATACACTGCTCCTGCATGGGCGGATCGATGCGCTCACGATAAGCCCAGAACTTTGGAACCACCATCGTCTGATTTTACTCAATCGCATGCCCTTGTCTGATACGATCGCCAATCCACGCGCGGATACCATCGAGCTATCTTTTGCTGGCGCTGAGAATTTGGTCCTCAAGCGGGCTGAGGACGATTTGATACTCGAGCTCCCCAGTCCGGCCAATTTCCAGCGTTTGGTGCTGAATCGTTTTTTTGCTTCCAGCCAAACTTGGAATTTGAGGCTTTTGGATGGCACGTGCAAATATTTAAGTTCTGGAAATACGATCTTAGCGACGGGCGAGACAAAGCCCCTGGCTTCATTACCGGCCACTTGAATCTCCTTGAGAGAAGCTCCTCCCTACAGCGTTTTAAACGGGCGAAAAGCGGGAGATTCGAAGATTGTGTGAAGCGTCGGTGGGAATTAGCCCCAAAAAAAGCTATGCTACCACGGCGGATTGAACCGGAAGGAAAGAGGGCGAGAGATTTTCTAAAATACGGGCGGCAGCGGTCGCCGCGGTGAGACCATACTTTTGACGCAGGATGGGAATGGTGCCGTGCTCGATAAATTGGTCTGGCCACCCGATGCGCACGACGGGAGTCGAAATGCGGGCATCATTTAAATGTTCGATGACAGCACTGCCGAATCCATTGTGGAGAACGTGGTCTTCAAATGTGCAAATGACGTCGCAGCCGCGGGCGAAGAATTCGAGCGTAACGGTGTCCAGAGGTTTAATCCAACGCGCATTGACGACGGCAGCGTGGATACCTTGTTCTTCGAGGAGTTGAGCAGTTTCCAAAGCCATTTCGCACATATTTCCGAGCCCAAAGAGAGCGACTTGGGTGCCATGGCGTAGGACCTCAGCTTTACCGATTTCTAATAGGCGAGGAGCGCCCTCTAGGCGTGCTCCGGTGCCAGTGCCGCGCGGGTAACGAATGGCGATGGGGCCCTCCAAATAATGCATCATTGTCCAGAGCATATTTCGAAACTCCACTTCGTCTTTGGGCTGCATGTGGACGATGCCCGGGATGTGACGCAGGTAGCCGATGTCGAAGAGGCCGTGGTGAGTGGGGCCATCGTCTCCGGAAAGTCCGGCACGATCCATGCAGAGGCAGATGTTGAGATTTTGTAGCGCCATGTCGTGGACGATCATGTCGAAAGCCCGCTGCATAAAAGTGGAATAAATGGCAAGAAAGGGCTTCACTCCCTGCGTGGCGAGCCCACATGCGAAGAGTGCGGCATGTTCCTCGGCAATGCCGACGTCGAAGAAACGCGCGGGGTGCCGCCGGGCAAATGAGACGAGTCCAGTGCCGGTGGGCATCGCAGCGGTGATGGCTACGATCTTATTATTTTGATCGGCAAAGTCCGCAAGGATTTGCCCCAGAAGTTCCGAGTAGGTTGGGGTGGAGGAGGAATCAGTCTCCCCGGTGTCCAAATGAAATTTGCCTAGGCCATGGAACTTGTCTGGTTTTTCCAGAGCGGGTCCATAGCCTTTGCCCTTTTGGGTGAGGATGTGGAGGATGACGGGCTCGCTTTGAGTTTTAAGGAACTCAAAGGTGTTGATGAGCAGTGGAATATCGTGTCCATCCAAGGGGCCGAAGTAGTGAATGCCCAAGTCTTCGAAGATCACGCTGGGGGCGAGGAGGCTTTTGAGCCCCACTTCAGCTTTGTGGACGAGTTTTCGCGCTTGTTTTCCGGCGAGCCATTCCACGAAGTTTCCAGCCTTTGCATGGAGGTGGGCATAGGCGGGGTGAGTCACAATCCGGTTGAGGTATTCGGCAACCGCGCCCACGTTTTTGGCGATCGACCATTCGTTGTCGTTGAGGACGATGATCAGCCGTGAGGTAGTGGCTGCCACGTTGTTGAGTGCTTCAAAACTGACGCCACAAGTGAATGCGGCGTCGCCCGCCACGACTACAACGTGCTCGTCTCCTCCCTTCAGATCGCGGGCAGTGGCCATGCCCAGGCCGGCGGAGAGCGCTGTGCCAGCGTGGCCGGCGCCATACGCATCGTGTTTACTCTCCGTGCGCAGAAGGAACCCGTTGAGGCCTTCGTATTGACGGAGGGTGTGGATGCGTTCCCGCCTTCCGGTGAGCATTTTATGGACATATCCCTGGTGGCTCACATCGAAGACTAGTTTGTCCTTCGGCGTGTTAAAAACTCGATGCAATGCGATGGTGAGTTCGACTACCCCGAGGTTAGGGCCGAGGTGGCCGCCTGTTTGCGAAAGTACATTAATGAGTTCCTGACGGACTTCTTTGGCTAGGAGGGGCAATTCTTCCTCGGAGAGTTTTTTGACATCCTCCGGGTTATTAATTTGCGAGAGGATGCCGGATGTTTTTTGCGGGGAGTCGTGGGGGATCATTTTCAGTCCTGGCTTGGCTCAAAGGGTTGAAGCGATGTTTTGCCCTCCAAATCGCGGGTGACGATGTGGATCCGCTGTTCGGCTCCATCCAATCGTTCTTGGCAAAGTTTTACTAGCTTCACTCCCTCCTCATAGCGAGAAATGAGGGTATCGAGCGAGAGTTTTTCCGATTCCATATCCTGCACGATTTCTTCCAGGCGTTGCATGGCCTTTTCGAGAGAAGGGGGGGCTTCGGAGGAAGAGGCGGATTGTGGCTGGGTTGGCATGGAATTTTTTTACTAGGAGCACTTTCGATTGAAAAGAAAGTATGGTGTGGTTTGGAAAGTGGCGGTTAATATCTTTTCTAAGATATTGATAAAAAATGAATTAACTTTTTTGAATTCCCAGATCGTGGAGGCGGCGGTGCAAGGTGCGGCGGCTAATGCCGAGTTTACGGGCAGCTTCGCTGCGGTTGCCCCTACATGCCTCTAAGGCACGGAGGATGAGGCTGTGCTCGGTTTCTCGGAGATTCAGAGCATCCTGCGGCTGAGGTGGAGGAGAAGGGGTAACCGGTGGGGAGACGAGCCTGGAACGCATTGGAGCAGGGAGATCTCTTGGAAGGATGCGAGAAGCAGCGCTCATAACGACGCCGTGTTCGACGGCGGTACGCAGTTCTCGTACGTTTCCGGGCCAATCGTATTCTAGCAAATAGGCCATAGATTCGGGATCGACTTCCTTGAGAGATTTGCTGTTTTCGCGACAAGATTCTTTGAGGAATGCTTGGGTGAGCAGGGGGATATCCTCCTTGCGAGCGCGGAGGGGGGGCATTGTAATTTGAACCACGTTCAATCGAAAAAAGAGGTCGTCTCGGAATTTGCCTTCATTCACAAGTTTCGCCAGGTCCTTATTTGTGGCGGCGATGAGACGCACATTCGTCTTGAGGGTGTGGTTGCTGCCGACACGTTCAAAGGTGTGTTCTCCGAGCACGCGCAGGATTTTGACCTGAGTGCTGAGATCGATTTCGCCAATTTCGTCTAAGAAGAGCGTCCCACCGGTGGCCTGCTCAAAACGGCCGATACGTTTTTCCGTAGCTCCGGTGAAAGAGCCTTTTTCATGGCCGAAAAGTTCGCTTTCTAGCAACTGAGGAGAAAGTGAGGCACAGTGTACGGCTACGAATTGCGCGGAGGAACGTGGGCTCAAGCGGTGAATGGCCCTGGCCGCTAGCTCCTTGCCTGTGCCGCTCTCTCCCAAAATGAGCACTGTAGCTCGCGAAGGGGCAACTTGCCTGATGGTTTCCATCACTTCGGCGATTGCCGGGGATGCCCCGATCATGTTTTCCAGACCGAATTTTCGTTCTACCTGTTGGCGTAATTCTTGATTTTCCCGCCGGGTTTCCCTCTCGCGCAGACCACGTTTGACAAGGAGTTCCAGCCTTTCGATATTTACGGGCTTGGTGACAAAATCGTAGGCTCCGCGTTTCATGGCCTCTACGGCTACGTCCACCGTGCCGTAAGCGGTCATCATGATGCACAGAGGGGGGTACGGGAGCTTCAAGGCGGCATCTACAAGCTGCATGCCATCGCCTGCTCCGAGCTTGAGGTCCGTGATTAAAACGCTGGTTGGGTCATCTTGCAGCACGGCGAGAGCTCCCTCCACGTCGCTGGCAACGGAGACTTCAAATGCGTCGTCGAGAGATGCCCGTAGACCCTCGCGGGTATTCTTTTCATCATCAACGACGAGGAGCGTTGGTTTTGGAGACACTATTTTTGACTGTTACACTGGATGGGCGCGGCATTTCAAGAGAGGAGACTCGGTCGGCGACGGCTAGCCAACAGGTGGAGGGCGACAGCCAAGGAGGAAATTCCCAAGGCACCAGCCGAGAAAACGTCTCCAAACCGAGCGTAGAAAGTGAGCGTGGGGCGGGCGGGCACTCGCAATTCGCCAGCGAGAATGCCGGCGCCGAATGTGCCAGTGTGTATATTTTCGAGCTTCTGGATGATAGAGCCGAATCGATCGATCAAGCAGGTCACGCCTGTATTGGAGCAGCGAACCATGGGGAGTTTAAATTCTGCGGTGCGAAAAACGGCGTTGGCTAGATGCTGCTCGGAGCCGGCCGATTTTCCAAACCAGCCGTCATTTGTAATCACTGCAAAAAAGTTGGCTCTTTTCAGCACGAAAAGTCGAGCCAGACTGCCCAGCGTATCTTCGAAGCAAATGAGGGGAGCTATATGGAGGGGAGCGGATCTCATGGAGAAGACAAGCGGCTGAGAGCCCGATGTAAAGTCCTCGGGAACAATGGTGCCGGCGATCCACGCGAAAAGTGGGAAGGAGCGACGCAGTGGGATATATTCTCCAAAGGGGACGAGGTGGATTTTAGAATAAACTTGCGGCTCCATGCCGTCGTTATTGAACAATACGGCAGAATTAAAACTGCGGCCTTCGCTGAAGTGGACTGTGCCGAAGAGAAAGTCTCCCGAGAAAGAACGTGCCACTTGGTCTATGACCCCTCGATCGCGAGGGTCGATCAATGCGGGGTGGGGAGTAGCCGCTTCGGGCCAAATGAGCAAATCCGGGCGCAACCGCACAGCAACCGCACTTTGTTCCTGATAGGTTCGGAGAATCTCTTGATCATGATTGGCAGCCGGGTTCCAGTAGAAATTCAGTGGAATGTCTGCCTGAATGCACGCAATGCGTATGGGAACCAAGTTCGGGCGATGTGGATCGAAAATCTGCTGAGCACCATAAAGAAAAGCGCCTGCGATCAGAGCCATGGTGAAGGTGAAATCAAAATGAGGCCGCATGGCATATTTCCCCAATTCCAGAGTGAATCGTTTGACCGTCATGACAGCGATTAAATTTGCCATCACAATAAGGAAAGAGAGGCCATGAACCCCGGTAATGTCTGCGATCTGGATGAGCGGTACCATCTTGTAAAGCGCTACCCCTTGTGAATTCCAGCCAAAGCCGGTAAATAGAATGCCTCGGCCCCATTCCAGGGCCGTCCATGCTGCCGCCCCTAGAATCGCAAGTCGCAAATTGTTCCAGGAATTCAGCCAGACGGATTCGCCGCTCGGGCCTTCTTCTTTGGGCCGCCCTACGGTGCCCACAAATAGTGCCCAAAGGGCAAGGTAAACCCCGAGATAGAGCCCCAACGCAAGCCACCCACCTCTACTCACCTGGCAGAGCCACAAAAGAGACGAGCAGAAAAAAGAAATTCCTGCCGCATATCCCAACAACAGCAGTCGCAGCCATTCGCGATGGCCCCAACGGCGGCCCCACCAGATGCTTACAATCAGCGGCGTCCACGCTATCCAGCAAAGCCAGCTGGCGTTGAGAGGGGGGAATGCCAGCGAGGCCAATATTCCGCTAGCTATTGCCAATAAAGAAGTGATCCAGATTTTCATCCGAGCCCCGAGGCGATCAGTCATGACTCTGATTTGCAAGCGCTGGTTTTAAATCTATTCTTCGCAAGTGCATTCAGGCGCAAAAGGCTCGATAGGTATAATCCCCTCCATTTTGGCTCTAGTGGCCGTTTCGTTGGTGGATCAATTACGTGCTGATGTTCACGAATTCATGATTTTACGAATGTTGTACTCTACCTTCCCCCATTTTTGTTCCCCCTTCCCTTTGCGCTTCTTTTCAATGAAAGAGAGCAGCATCCATGGCTCTATTCAGGAGCTAGAGAGCTTACGCTGTGTGGAGGCTAAATAGGGTTTGTGTAACGGAACCATTAACTACCTACCTAATTTATGAACGCACAAGAATTACTCCACGATCTGGGAAATGAAATGGGGGTCGGCACTCTCCAGCTAAATTCGGAGCGGACTTGCCGCGTCCTTTGTGATGATCGCTTTGATGTTACCATCGAATTCCCTCCGACAAACGATCTGTGTTTTGTCCACGCCTTTATCGGCTTGGCGGAAGATCATGATCATCCAGTCCTATACCAAACCCTTTTGGATGCGAATCTTTTGGGCCGTGGAACAGGAGGTGCTTCTTTCGGTTGCGACATGGAACACGGAGACATCATTTTGTTTCGTTCCTTCGATTTGGAGGGGCTGACATTCATCCGGTTTAAGGCAGTTTTTCAGGATTTTCTCAACTATGTGGAATACTGGACAGATCGGTTGGAGAAGGGAGATCTGATTCCGGAAAGTGGCTTGTTGATCAAGCCCGGTATACAAAGAAAAGGAATGTGACGGGCGTAGCGGATGTTTTTTTGAAAGGAGAGCTGGGCATTCTGAACAGCGAAATGGCATGGCTGGAAAAATGAAGACAGACAAAGAGGGGGCTCAAGGTTCACCAATGCAGACGGATATCTTCGGGGAGATTCAACGGATGTTTTCTCCTTGGTTGAATGCGCCGATCTGGATTCCCGAGAACATGGGCCAGCAATTACAACGCAAGGGCGAAGCACTCTTTGCAACAAGGGATCTCCCCGTCCTTCCACAATACACAGAAGCGTACATGGAAGAGGGAGTCCGCTGGACAACAAATAACTACTTGATATTGGGCGGAGGAGGAGGCAGCTCTAGCTGGCCTTCGGAGTTTATTTATTACCTGCTTCGCAAGCCCGTTGGTATATTTATCCAACGGCCTTGGCTTCGAGAGGAAGTGGTTGGCGCCAGGCAGTTGATCGAGGTAGTGGCGAACCTTAGTTTGGAAGCAACGGGCCTCGGCCTGCTGGGGTCTCGCGACCTTTTCATTCTCGTGAATTCGACTTCCGCCGGCACAAAGTGGAGTCATCTCCCCCCCGAGACCGAGTTTGTAGACGCCGTTTGGCAGGTAGGGGAGAACGCTATCGACGAGGCTCTGGACTTTTTAAACCCTAGGCGGCTAGTGGACGATGGCGACCCGATGAATTCTCATGCTATTTCTTTAAAGTGATCAGGCGATGAGTTTTTAAGCGGAGCGTTTGCGTGAAGATGAAATCAGGGGCGAGCGGTTAGAGAGAGCGGCTCCGGAAAAATCCCTGAGTTGGGTGCGAGGGATGCTCTACGGAGTAGGGTTAGGAATTGCAACTGGAGCTTTCATAGATTAACGAGATGGGCGTCATGATAGTTTGCACGCGTTTGTTACCGGTATTTTTCGTGGTGTTGTGGGCGACCTGCTTGAGAGCTCAACAACCATCCTCATCTCCTGCCTATGGCGTGGAGCGAACGGATGAGAATAGTCCGTTGTTTTTAGAACGGTTGGATTTGCTGCGTACTCGAGCGACTGACGAGGAGAATAATCTCTCCTGGAGCAAGGTTTCAAAACTTCCACCGGCAGTTCAGCCATACCCTTCGTTTGCGGGCGAAATCCGAGCGGGCACTAAGGCGGTGATGAGTGCCTTTAAGCGCGCTGCTCAGGAGAGTAAGCCCAGCTTATCCGTCGTCCTGGAACCGGCTGAGTTTGAACTGAAGGAGCGCCGGGAAATTACGGTCACGCTCACCCTGAAAAACGAAAGCAATCACCAGATTCGTATGAACTTTCCTACCTCGCAAAGGATCGAACTGATCACAAAGGACAAAATGGGCAAAGTGATTGAAAGGTGGTCGGACGATCGTACCTTTGAACCGTTGGAAGGGATCGTGGTAGTGAATAAAAACGAGTCTATCGAATACTCCGAACGGATACCCACTCGAGAGATGAAAAGTGGCGAAACGTATACCATAGAAGCATCGCTTTTTAACAATCCACAATACGCAGCAAAGATCGTCAGCGTATGCCCAAAATAAATTCAGATGGAGGGTGACAAATGCTGCGAGGAGTAAATAATACCCAATTTACCGCCCCCTGGCGGAACGAATTTCTTGTAGCGACAAGGTCCCGAAAAAAGAATTACGCTTGACGCCTGCTGCCAAATCGCAATTTTCGCTTCGCAACCTTGTGTAAGAATAATCTTGTTGCCAACAAAATGTCAGCTATCTAGCACTACCCCAACTTAAACACTACCTTTACCTATGTCGGAAAAATCCATCGAAGAAAAAGTCAAAGATATCATTATTGAACAACTCGGGGTCAATCCTGAGCAAGTGACCCCCTCAGCCTCTTTTATTGAGGACCTGGGGGCCGATTCGCTTGATACCGTGGAACTCGTTATGGCCTTCGAAGAGGAATTCTCTGTCGAGGTTCCTGACGAAGACGCGGAAAAGCTCCAGACTGTCGGCGATGTCATTAAGTACATCGAAGAAAAGAGCGCCAAGTAACACCGGCGCAACATGCCCGGGCTCCTGGCAAGCGCCCAAGGGCACTAGCAGCTTTTATTAAAACGGCGTCTACGCCTTTTCCACAAGGGCGTAGGCGTTGTGGTTGTGGATAGATTCGAAGTTTTCCGCTTCCACTCGATACCAGGTGATTTCTGAATTCGCCTCTGCCAGTAGAGCGATATTGCGAACCAGATCTTCCACAAAAACGGGATGCTCGTAAGCGCGCTCGGTAACGGCCTTTTCGTCGGGTCGCTTCAGCAAACTATAAAGTTCGCAACTGGCGCTGTCCTCTACCATCCGAATCAAATCTTCAATCCAGACGGGTTTGACGAAACGTATCGAGCAGGTGACTTGTCCCCTTTGATTGTGTGCCCCTTTGGCGCTGATGGCCTTGGAGCAGGGGCAGAGGGTGGTGACGGGGACAATGGCAGTGAGTACGAAATCGAGCTGATCACCTGTAAGAGTGGCGCTGAGGCGTACGGTATAATCGATGAGGCCGCGTGCATGAGTGATCGGTGCCTTCTTTTCGAGGAAGAAGGGAAATTCGAATTCCACATGGGCGCTATAAGAGTGTAATCGCTTTTTGAGTTGCACGAGGATATCCCGGATATTTTCAACGTGAAGGACGGGGCCATGGGAGTGGAGTGCCTCGATGAAGCGGCTCATGTGGGTGCCTTTATAGTGCTCGGGTAGATCGACTGTCAGCAGTACCGTGGCAATGGTGCTCTGAAGTGCTTGGTGCTTATCGCGGATCTGAATCGGGTAGCGGAGATTTTTGACGCCTACTCGGTCGATCGCAATTTTACGATGATCTGGTAAGCTTTGTGTGTCCGCCAACTTTTGATCGATACTCGTCATAAACGCCCAAAGTAGTGTAGTCAGATGGGGGAGACAACTCTGCTGGCAGTGATTGTCTTTAAAATTCCATGAAACTGACTATTAACGAAATTTACTCTTCTATTCAGGGGGAAAGTACTTGGGCAGGGCTGCCTTGCGTCTTTATTCGGACCACTTTCTGCGACTTGCGCTGTACTTATTGCGACACTGCTTACGCCTTTTATGAGGGATCCAAAATGGAGGCGCCAGAAATTCTGCGGAAAGTCGAGTCGTTCGGATGTTCTTTGGTGGAAGTCACTGGAGGAGAGCCTCTTCTTCAAAAGGGAGTTCTTCCTCTCATGACCGCGCTGTGCGATCGAGACTTTCGTGTTTTGTTAGAAACGAGCGGAGCACACGATATTTCCACCGTAGACCCTCGCGTCCATCGCATTATGGATTTGAAAACGCCTTCCAGCGGTGAAAATGCGCGCAATCGTATGGAGAATATCCCCCATTTGACCGATCGGGACGAAGTAAAATTTGTTCTGGGATCGCGCGAAGACTATGAGTGGGCGAGGAAAATCGTCGGAGAATGGGAGCTGGCTTCTCGTTGTAAGGCCGTGTTGTTGAGTCCCGTATTTGGCCGGATTTCTCCAGCGGACATTGTTTGCTGGATGCTGGAGGATAAATTCCCCGCGAGATTTCAGCTGCAGATGCATAAATTTATATGGGAACCAACGCAGAGAGGAGTATAAGAACTTGTTTACGACTTGAAGATAGGGGGCTCGGGAATCCGCGGTTGTCAGCCTTTTGCCCTGCAGCAGTCGGGCCGAACTATCCTCAAATCGCAACCAAATTCTCAACCTAACGTGAAAGTACGTCTCACCAAAGATTTTCGTTTTGAATCGGCTCAGCGCCTTCCTAATGCCCCGGAGGGCCATCCCTGCAAGGAACTACATGGTCATAGTTTCAAGGTGGAGATTTCCGTGGAAGGCGAAGTGAATCCTGAGACGGGGTGGCTGTACGATCATGCCCGCATTAGCGAGGCAATGCTTCCTATCCTCAAAGATCTGGATCACAGCTACTTAAACGATATTTCCGGATTGGAAAACCCGACGATTGAAAATATGGCGGATTGGCTTTGGAAGCGTTTAGCGCCTTCCCTTCCAGGCCTTGCTGAGATTGTGATCCGGGAAACTTCCAAAGCGCGGATTTCCTACCGAGGGGAATGACTTTCGAACCTTAAATGAGCGGACTTACCAATATGAAAACCATTTTTGTTACTGGCGGTGCCGGCTATATCGGCAGTATCTGCGCCGAGCAGCTCTTGAACAGCGGATACAAGGTGGCTGTGTACGACAATCTGACGGAGGGGCATCGAAGGGCAGTGGATTCGCGTTCCGATTTTTTTCAGGGAGATCTTGGAGATGTGGAGACTTTGTACCGTGCGATGGAGAAAACCTGTCCGGATGCAGTCATGCACTTTGCTGCCGATGCCTTGGTTGGGGAGTCCATGACCAACCCAACAAAATATTTCCGAAATAATGTGGCCTATGGCATTAATCTTTTGGACGTGATGGTGCGACTCGGTGTCTCGCGGTTGGTATTTTCTTCCACCTGCGCGACGTTTGGCGTTCCTGAGCACATACCGATCGACGAGACTCTTCCTCAGGTTCCCATCAATCCCTACGGCGAATCCAAACTTCTCTTCGAGAAAATCCTGCGTTGGTACGATGAATTGCATGGCTTGACCACAGTGGCCCTACGTTACTTCAACGCGGCGGGGGCATCGGAAAAATTTGGAGAAGACCATCGATGCGAAACGCATCTCATCCCTAATGTACTCAAGGTGGCGCTCGGGCAGAAAGAAGCGGTTGAGATCTATGGCAATGATTATCCGACGCCAGATGGCACTTGTATTCGAGATTATATCCACATTTTGGATCTCGCTCGGGCTCATATTTTAGCTCTCCAGGCTCCTACAAGCGCGCAGTACAATCTGGGCATTGGCGGAGGCGTCTCCGTACGTAAAATCATCGATTGCTGTCGGGAAGTAACAGGGCAGCCTATTCCCGTCGTAGAAAAACCTCGCCGTCCGGGAGATCCGCCCAGACTGATCGCTGCATCGGAGAAAATCCGAGCCGAATTGGGTTGGATTCCCCAGTACCAAGACGTCCGAACCATCATCGAAAGCGCCTGGGCTTGGCATGCGAAGTTTCCTTTGGGCTATCAGGACTAGCGTACGTTCACCCCAGGGAGCCCCATGATCTCGCCGTTGTCAGACTCGGTGCGAACTATCCTTCCAGGGGCGGATTTTCTCCTTGCATGCCTCAGGTCACCCAATAGCCTTCTCGATTTGCATGAAACGCGTGTGGACCATTGCCGCTTTGGCTGTATTACTTACCTGTTCCTTTGTTCGTGCACAGCTAGCGGGCTTGGGTGAGGCGCCGGTGGAAATTACCTCGGATGGAGAAACTCACTTCGAGCAAGGCGTAGCCATCGCTGAAAACAATGTTCAGATTCACTTTGAAGATGTGAGCATTTACTGCGATCATGCCGAATATAATCCGGACACTCGTGATGTGCTTCTCGTCGGAAATGTCCGCATTTATTCGCCAGACGGCCTGATTTCCGGCCAACGTGCGCTCTACAATCTGCAGAATAAGCAAATGCGCGCCCTAAATTTTTCCGGGTCGTTCTATCCAGCGCTATTTCGTTCCACTACCTTTCGCACCCTTTCTCAAGACGAATTCCGTGTCCGTGGTGCGTATCTGACCACCGATGATAGCTCTCAGCCGGGCTACCATATGAAGGCAAAAACAATGCGTTTCTATAAAAATGACTGCGTTGTCTTTTTGTATTCAACCCTCTACGTGGGAGAAACACCGGTCTTTTGGTTTCCTTATCTTTACTCTAGCGTGGGGCAGACCGGCTTTAGCATACTTCCCGGCGACTACGGAGGATGGGGCTTTTTCGTCCAATTGACCTACTCGTTTGCCTATGGGGCCGACAATAGCAACGTTGGTACGGTACATTTCGACTATCGCCAAAAACATGGTATTGGCTTGGGTTTTGATTCGACTGTTCGAATCGGTAAGAACGAAGAAAACCAGGGAAATTTCCTCTCCTATTGGACGTACGACACTAACCCCCTACTAGGTATTAATGGCAAGAATCCGCTCAACACTCCCAAAAGCCGCTACCGAGTTTCCTACAATCAGCACCTTTATCTTACCGATGACATCTATGCCACTTGCGATTTAACCGCGCTGAGCGATAGCAGCATGATGCAGGACTTCTTCCCCTTCGAATCTCGGACCAATCCTCAGCCCGATAACAATATCTCACTAACGAAATGGAGCGAGTACTACACGCTGAATCTGCTGACCCGTTTCCAGATGAATAATTTCCAGACCACGGTGGAGCGACTGCCGGAGTTTGCTTGGGATATTAAGCAAAATGAGATTTTTGGGACGCCTCTCAATTTTGATGGATCGAATACCCTCGGGCAGCTGCGGAATACTTTTGGGAAAGTTTTAAAACAGAAGATAAACACTCCTAAGGACAGCAAGAATCTAAAGGACTATGACTTCAGCAGCAAGTATCCCAATTATTCCGCACTGCGATTTGACAGCTTTAGCCAAATTTCGCTGCCGAAAACCTATTTTGGTTGGCTCAGTATTACCCCCCGTGCTGGCTTTCGTATGACTGCCTATAACCAATCGGGTCAATTTTTTGGCGAGAATAATTTTGAGTTTTCGAATGGAGCAGCCCCAGTTCCCGAGGACCTCTTCGATTATTTTGGCTTGAACCGAGTCAGAGTCAGCAGAGCAACCGCTCTCAAGTATGGCCTTGCGGATCTAAAGAATAAAAATAATACGGATTCCGCCACCAAGCGCGGTATTGATCCAAACACTAACAACCAACTTATCGGTAGCAGATTGAATGCGCCTGGTCCTACTGCTCGTGGGATAAACGACAACGGAGGCACTATTTTCCGTCCCGTCGTCAATTTTGGTATTGAAGCCTCCTTCAAGCTCTCCCACGCTTATGAGCGGATTCAATCTCAATTTCTTGGGCTGGATGGTGTGATGAATGTTATTCAACCCTATGCGAACTACTCACTGGTCGAAAATTTAGGGCCCAAGCCCAATCAGATCTACCAGTTCGACACCGTTCAACCGAACACTCAGCCGATGCCCATCAACTTCCCGGATTTTCAGGGGATCGATGCCATTGATAGTTGGAGTATTCTTCGGCTAGGGGTTCGCAATAACTTCCTGACGCGTCGCGACAATGCGAACTATCAGTGGATTACCGTGGATAACTTCTTTGACTACAATTTCAAGAATCCCTATTTCCCAGCCAAGATTGGGAATATGAATACCCTTCTGACCTTCAATCCCTCGAGTTGGATTTCCCTGAGCTCTAGCTTCCAGCTTCCATTGGACAAGCTGGGTTTTACCGAATTCAATACAGCAGTTACAGTTACGCCCTGTCGTAACTTTCAATTTACGGTCAGTCACATTTATTTGAACAACTATCCGCAGGAAAATTCATTCGGCTATCTCGGTCGGCTTTTTGAGAACGGCAGTCAGATCACTCTCGATGCTTCCTACCGCTTAAACGACAACTGGTCATGCAGTCTCCAGGAGCAATACGATTACACTCAACATCTACTCATGTACCAACGCTACATGCTCAATAGAGATTTGACTTCCTGGGTGGCTTCTCTTGGCCTGGATGTTCGAAAAAACCAAGGGGAGGCCCCTCAGACTGGCGTTGTTCTGGTGCTGACGCTGAAAGCCGCGCCGCAAGTTACTGTGCCCTTGGGGCCTCTTTCGGTTGGCTCTGCCTCCAAGAACGGGCCTATTGGACCGGGCGGCAGCCTTTAACGATCTACACACCGCCGGGGGCGCCTTAGTATTTAAATATGACCATGTCGCGAGAAGGAATTGCAAGGGTCACATTTTAACACAATCCTTTTGTAAGCTCCTCATCCTCTTTTTCTTATGAAATTGTGTATTATTGGTTCCGGATACGTTGGATTAGTGACGGGTGCCTGCTTTGCTGAAGTGGGCCATCAGGTAATTTGTGTGGACAACGATCAGCGTAAAGTGGACATGCTGATGGCGGGGGAAATCCCCATTTACGAACCGTTGCTAGAGGAGATCGTGCACAAGAACGTAGCGGCCCAACGACTTTTTTTTACCAACAGTATCGAAAAGGGCGTGGACGAATCGGAAGTTGTCTTCATTGCCGTGCCCACGCCGCCGCAGCCGGATGGAAGCGTGGACCTCTCGTACATCGAACGGGTGGCGCGCGAAATCGCCATGGTTCTCAAAGACTACCGGGTCATCGTGGATAAGAGTACCGTCCCTGTGAAGACAGGCGAAAAAGTGGCGGAAGCCATTCGCCGTTACAATCGGAAAGGTGCTCCATTTGACGTCGTCAGCAACCCAGAATTTTTGCGAGAGGGGTGTGCTGTGGGGGACTTGATGAAGCCCGACCGTATCGTGATCGGCAGCTCCAGCGAGAGGGCGACGGCGTTGGTAAAAAAAGTTTACGAACCGTTTATAGCACCAGTCCTGGTTACGGATATCAACAGCGCCGAATTGATCAAGCATGCGGCGAACTCATTCCTTGCGCTCAAAATCTCCTACATTAATATGATATCCAGGATTTGTGAGGCGAGCGGTGCGGATGTCGAAAAAGTTGCGGACGGCATTGGTGCAGACAAGCGCATTGGTCGGAGTTTCCTGAATGCCGGTATTGGATACGGAGGCTCTTGTTTTCCGAAGGATATCGCAGCCTTCATCGCTATCAGCGAACAATTAGGAGAGCCTTTCGAGCTGCTCAAGGAAGTTCAGCGTATCAATCGCACCCAGAGCGACCGCTTCATTGGAAAAATCCGCGAAGCTCTCTGGGTGTTAAAGGGTAAGAAGATTGCTGTTTGGGGGCTGACTTTCAAGCCGGATACAGACGATGTGCGCAGTTCGGTGGCGATCCACCTCGTCAACCATTTGATGGGCGAGGGGGCGATGGTTCGAGTGTACGATCCTAAGGGAATGGAAAAGTCGCAGCAACTCAACTTGGTACCAGGGGCGAGTTTCGCCTCTTCGCCGTTAGACGCCGCACAAGATGCCGAGGCCCTCGTCATTGCCACCGAATGGAAAGAGTTTACCGCAGTGGATTTTCAGGAACTCAAGAAAAGAATGCACACGCCGTTGATCTTCGATGGGCGCAATCTGCTGGATCCTTTGGTGACCCGGCAGTTTGGGTTCGACTACCACAGCATTGGCAGGCGCTAGAGCAATTACTTCTCAAAGTTCCCGTAGCAGAACCTCTAAACTTTGCCGCGCTTTTATTTTCCGCAGACCTCGACGATGGCTTTGCGTAAGGCGTCCGTAGCAGCAGTCAGCTGTTCTTCCGTGGTGCAAAGAGGGGGGAGGAGAAGGATAGTGTTTCCAATGGGGCGCGTGAGAAGTCCATGCCTGCGAGCTGCCATGCAGATGCGTGCGCCAGTTTGCGAGGGATAGGGTGGAGATGCCAGAATTTCAATACCCGCCATGAAACCACACTGTCGGACTTCGGCAACGTGTCGCATTTCGAGAAAGCCATCGAGCAGTTCTCGCATTTTTCCAATGCGTGGCTGCAATTTTTCCAATACATTTTCCTCGCGAAAAATGTTCAAATTCGCCAAAGCGGCGGCACATCCGAGTGCATTTCCCGTATAGCTATGTCCATAGTAGAGTGTTTTTTGCTCCTCAAATTCTCCCAAAAAGGCATCGAAGACGCGGGCTGTGGTTAATGTGGCGGCAAGGGGAAGAAAGCCGCCGGTCAAGCCTTTAGCGAGGGCAAGAAAATCGGGGACGACCTCTTCTTGTTCGCAGGCGAAGAGCGTTCCCGTCCGCCCAAAACCAGTGAGAACTTCATCGAGTATGAGCAATGTGCCATTGATATTGCAGAGCCTACGCAGTTCAGTCAGCATGCCGCGCGGCCAGAGGCGCATACCGGCAGGCCCCTGAATCAGCGGTTCAATCACTACTGCAGCTACTTCATTGCGCAGAAAGGAAGGAAGAGTTGCCAGTTCTTCCACAGATCCTATGTGCTCCACAGGAAAATGAAAGCGGCGGAAACGTTCCTGAAAAAGGGGGATTCCACCTAAGCTGGATGCTCCGGCGGTGTCCCCATGATAAGCGCCGCTGAACGAAACTAATCCGCAGCGTTGAGGTTCCCCCTGGAGTTGCCAGAACTGCACAGCCATCTTCAGGGAAACTTCGATAGCGGTCGATCCGTCGTCGGAAAAAAATACTCTGGGTAGTTCTCCCTTCGGAAAAAGACCTGCCAAACGTCCGGCCAATTCGGCAGCGGGTGCATTTGTCGTGCCAAGGAAGGAAACATGAGCCACAGCATCCAACTGCTTTCGAATTGCCTCCACGATGCAGGGGTGACTGTGACCATGAATATTTGTCCAAATCGAAGAGTTTCCGTCTATATATTCGTGGCCTCGGCTGTCTTTTAAAATGGCTCCCCGTCCTTCTACGAGCATCAGCGGTTCATGCTCATCGGCGCACCAAGATTTCATTTGAGTAAAGGGGTGCCAGGTATGCTGCTTATCCCATTGTACAAGGCGATCCATGGTTTCGTTCATTTCAAAAATACTTGTGTTCGAGATTCATCTGGGTGGCAAAGAAGATTTTTCAGTAACATTCGTTGCTTGCATGAAAAGTATTGCGGGCATCCGGAGCTGCCTTCTAGGGTGAGAAAGAGTGCCTGTTGGTTTTTGCTCTATGGCGGCGCACTTCCTCAGACCTCCCTTTTCAGAATAGTGAACTCCCTTACAAAAATTGCTCTTGCGGCAACAGGAGTAGTGGTGGCGCCGGCCTTGTTTGCACCGCCCGTGTACTGGCTATTGCATGGAGCGGGCGAGGGGATTCCGTCATTTTTGGGAGAGGCTCCGTTTCATCGTGTGTTTAGTCGCGTATTATTAGTGTGCGTTCTCTTGGCGGCGTGGCCATTATTGGCTTCGCTCAGGATTTCGAATCTGAGGGAGTTGGGGTTGCAAAGGAATGTGCATTGGATGCGGGACTTTAGCTGGGGCCTACTTTCTGCGCTCTTGCCGGTGACGCTGCTGATGATGGCGTACGCGTACTTTGGAGTGTGCCGGATAGGAGGTGGTATCGAACTGGTGCCTTTTCTCCGAGTGATCTGTACAGCTGTCGGAGTTTCTCTCCTGGAAGAAATTCTCTTTCGCGGCCTACTCTATGGGTTGAGTCGGCGGATGATGGGCGCTCTTTCTTCCGCTCTCTGGACCTCCGCACTTTTCGCCATCGTGCACTTTATACGGTCTTCGGGTCCTTCGGGGTATCCGGTGAACGTTTGGAGCGGGTTTCAGGAGTTGGGGCGCCTCTTTGGCTCTGTGCCTCCATTGCCTACTTTCCTTTTTGCCTTTGCCACTTTGCTTGCCATCGGCCTGCTGCTTTGTTGGACGCTGGAACGCACTCATTCTTTGGCGTTGCCCATTGGGCTGCATGTGGGATGCGTCTTTGCGGTCCAGACATGCAATTTATTCATGAAATTTCAGATAGAGCCGCCGGGGAAGTTGCCTTGGGTAGGGCCAAACGTCGTGTCTGGCACTGTGCCTGTAGGGATTTTTGCGCTTTTGGCGGTATTCCTAGTGTTTATCTTGTGTTGGAAATATCTTTATGCCCTTCCGCGTAAGACGTCTGCTACTGGCAACGCTTGATCTTTTTTATCCGCCCCACTGCGAGTTCTGCCATCAGCCGATTGCGCATGGCTTGTTGTGTGTGGAGTGCCTGAGAGGCATCCGTTGGATCCAACCCCCACGATGCGAAGTTTGTTCGTTGCCTGTGTGTGGGCGAGGGGGGAGGGCCTTTGTCTGTGCAAATTGCCGTACCCGCCAATTCCATTTTCAATTTGCCGTATGTGGATGCGAGGCAGAAGGGGTCGTTCGTCAACTGATCCATCGCTTCAAATACCATCAAGTGATGCGTTTGGAAGCACTTCTCGCGCGCCTGCTTTTTCACGCTTGGCGTGATCCGCGCATAGGGGCTGATCCCCCGGAATTATTGGTTCCGGTTCCTCTCCATCCATTGCGCGAAAGGGCACGGGAATTCAATCAGGCTGCGGTATTGGCTGCGGCTCTTTCAAATCGCACGGGCATCCCCTCCAGATCCGTGCTCAGGCGGCTAGTGCCTACGAAATCTCAAACTCTTCTGAATCGTTGGCAAAGAAGGCGGAACTTGAAAGGTGCTTTTGCCTTGCGTCAAAATAAACCCCTTGGTCCAGTACACGCTATGTTGGTGGACGACGTGTTGACAACCGGCTCGACTTTGGAGGAATGTTCCAAAGCGTTGCTCGCTGGGGGAGCACGCGCCGTGAGCGCCATCACGGTGGCAAGAGCCTGAAAATATGCCCATATTTAAAAAGCCCGTTTTTAACACACTCAGAAGCAAAAGTAGGGAAATGCCAGAAGGTTTGTGGACCAACTGTCCTTCTTGTCGAGAGGTCATTCACAACCTGGCCCTGGCCGAAAACCTTTTCGTCTGCCCAAAGTGCGATCACCATTTTACGATGGGATCGAGGGAGAGGATTACTAACCTGGTCGACCTCGGATCTTTTGAAGAGCACGACGCTCGGATGGTTGCTGTCGATCCACTGAAATTCAAAGGCGTAGCCGCTTATGAGGAAAGATTACGCACGTATCGTACGAAAACCAGCCTGACGGATGCCGTAATCACCGGAGCAGCTTCCGTTGCCGACCATCCGGTGGGCCTCGCAGTGATGGATTTTCACTTCCTAGCTGCCACCATGGGCTCGGTAGTCGGAGAGAAAATTACCCGCATCATTGAGTGGAGCACCCAGAAGAGATGCCCCGTAATCGCTGTCTGCGCCTCGGGTGGGGCCCGTATGTATGAAAGCATGTTTAGCCTGATGCAGATGGCAAAGACTAGTGGTGCCCTGGCGTTGCACGCTCAGGCGGGGCTTCCGTACATCGTGGTGCTTACCAATCCTACCTATGCTGGCGTCATGGCTAGTTTTGCCTCGTTGGGGGATATCATCCTTGCGGAACCGCGTAGCATGATTGGTTTTGCCGGCCCGCGCGTGATCCGAGAGACGACGCACCAGAATTTGCCAGAGGGTTTTCAAACGGCTGAATTTCTCGAGAAGCATGGCTTGATTGACTGCATCGTCCACCGTGCGCAGCTACGCTCTCTTCTTGTGCGGATTTTCGGTTATCTGTGTCGCGCGGGAAAGTGACTTTTGACGAAGCCTTAGACTGGCTCTATTCCACTCAGCAGTTTGGCATAAAGCTGGAGTTGGATAATATGAAAGCCCTCCTTTCCTTGCTTGGAAATCCGGAAAAAGGGCTGAAGTTTCTGCACGTCGCAGGAACCAATGGCAAGGGGTCCGTTTGCGCATTTCTGGATGCGATTCTGCGAGCAGGGGGATACAAAACAGGGCTTTTTACCTCCCCACATCTGGCCGATTTTCGGGAACGTATCTGCCTGAATGGAACCCCCATTTCTCAGCAAGAAGTTGCCGAGGGGCTAACTCTCTTGAGAAATGCGGCAGACAACGCTAACACCTTGGCACCCACGTTTTTCGAATTTACGACGGCGCTTGCCATTTGGCACTTTTCGAGGCAGAACGCAGATATTGTCGTCTGGGAAACCGGTTTGGGGGGGCGCTGGGATGCGACCAATGTGGTCACTCCCGTGGTTTCCGTCATCACCTCTATCTCCTACGATCACACACAGTGGCTAGGGGAGACCTTGGCAAAGATTGCCTCGGAGAAGGCGGGGATTTTTAAGCCGAGTATTCCAGCCGTTTCCGCTCCGCAACTTGCCGAAGCTGCGGAGGAATTGCGCCGGAGAGCGGATGGCAATGGGGTGCCTCTTCGCTTTGTGGAGGCGCCCTGGAGTACCTCCGAAATAGGATTGCGCGGAATGCACCAACGCTGGAATGCCGCCTTGGCCGTGGCAGCTTTGGACGCTCTCCCGCTCTCTCCCGATTCGATTCGCCAGGGTCTTGCTCATGTACAATGGCCAGGGCGCTTCCAAATGCTCTCCGATCGGCTGGTGGTAGATGGAGCCCACAATCCCGACGCCACCCGTGCGCTTGTGGCCACTTGGCGAGAGGTTTTTGGCAACCGTCGGGCTTCTGTGGTGTTTGGCTCGTTAAGAGACAAGGAAAGTGTTGAGATGCTTCGGATTCTCTCCGAAATCGCAGAGGAATTTCTGTTTGTTCCCGTAGCAAATGCCCGATCGCGATCTGCCAACGAACATCCAGCTCCCGAGGGAATGATCGCCCGATACTTTGAGAACTCCGCTATGGCGTTAAACACAGCTCTTGCGGGGGGTGGGATGGTACTCGTAGCCGGATCGCTCTTCCTAGTGGGGGAAGTCTTAGCCCAGAAGCAGGGTATCCCTTATCGAAGAACTAATCAGTAAAAGAAAAGGGGGTCTTCGTTATTGGGCAATGGGAGTGCACTGAGGAAAGCGTTTACCACGAGGGGGAGCGCCGGAGAGTTCCGGCGCTCGAACGAGGCGGTTTGCGACCGAATGAAATGCTCAGAAAGCGTCCCTCTTTCCTCGCGTCTTCGTGGTGCACAAAGAGCTCACCCCCATGATTCCCCGCCTGCTCCATTCGAGCGAGGTTGCCTAAATTCCTTTAGGCTGCCTGTTTTATAGACCCAGGCAAATTGCGGCTGGCATCGTATACTAACGCGAAAAGCTCCGGACAATTTTCATAAAGATGAACAGGATCTAACAGCATAGCTTTAAAGCCTTCTGAAAGAACTTCCGGGGCTTCGTATGAGCCGTCAGGTTTTTTTCCGAGCCTGCCTATATAATTTCCATAAGATTCTGCCCATGCTCCCTTTGACCAGGGCCCTTTAACATACATGCCCGTAATTTTTGGGGAGCCGTCCGGATTTTTTTCGCAGTGCTTTAGAATATACTTCGTTGCTAAGTCGCGAATTTCTGGATTGAAGGAGGCGAGCAAGTGCCCCATCTCGTGAAGAAATACTCCATATCTCAGATGAGATTCCGGAGAACTCGAATCAAAACCAGCATCGGAAACGACTGGTCTAAAAATATTGATGACGGGTCCGTCTCCTCGGTAACCAAAAGTTCCGACAACGGGGCTTGGAAGAGAATTGCTAGATACATGGAGAGTGAACGGTCGATCTGTCTTTGGTATCAGTGTGCGGCTTCTCTCGAATGCTGCGCGATCGCTAGATGGTGGCTCGCCCCTCCTTCTCCGTTGTTCCGGAACTTCCCGAGCGTAATTGTCTTTGTCGAGTAAGCCCTGGAGAGCAGAATCTAAATGTTCAAATGCGGTACTTTCTGGTTGGCTCTTTTGCAAGAAGGCGTGTAACTTTTTCGCGTTTTTTAAAACTCTTTCTAGAATTTCCGGGAAACGGTTGATTTTTCTGGTTTCGGCCATTCCGAGATCACAATCGCGTTTGATTTCGTCGAACGCCTGCTGGATATCGAGTGGGAAGTCCTTTGGAATTTTAAATTCCTCAATAAAATATGAAAAGGAATGTTCGATTCCGTTGGAATCGTCGTCATGATTGTACGGTTTTATCCCGGAAGGATCATTAGGATCTCGGTAATTTAATGTAATATCTGCGCGGTAACCAGGAGGGAGCGCTATCGCCTGATATAGCTCCGTTCGATAGTCTTTTCCGGCTTGCTGAATGGCATTTTCCCTTTGTACTGAATCCGCTATTTTTCCCGCTGTCTCAATTTTATTATGAAAGCGGCTTGCGATATTTTTAAATTCCCCCTTCCGTTGCTCAAAGGATTTAAGAGCATTTAAGTTTGCTCGAGAATTTTCGTTGAAACGGGAGATATCGACTTTGAGTGGAGTTTTAGGTTTGTCGGGAGGGTTATTTTGAGTGCTTTCCTCCTCGGATAGCTTTTTTTCAAAAGAAATTTGTGTTCGAGTGAAGTCTTCCGTATCTCTGGATGGCGAGATAGCATGGAGTAATACATTTAATTGTCCGATCAATAGATTTGCTCTAGCTCTCAGGTCGGGATTTTTAAGAAGAAATCTTTCGAGCTCAGCAATAAATATCTTTCCCAGGCGGTATATTTGATCGCTATTGGTTTCTCTACGAACTCGCCTCCTTGGAGTATGGAGTGGCTCATTGCTAGGATAATTTTTATTTAGCGCCCGAATAATACTACCAATATCATTCTGTAATTTGGGTGTGAATTTTTTACGATTGTCCCAACTAAATGCATTTAAATTCTGTGCCAGAGAAGCGGGTGTGGGCGGCTCTTCTGAGAGATCGTGGGCTGGGTAAAAAGTAGACGCTATAAATTCAAAGTCTGTTTTTAATTCCTGAACTTTCTGGGCAATAGAAGGATCTTTAAAAGAAGATGCTTTCAGATGATCTATCAATAATTTTATCTCACGAGATGTGTTTTCATTTGATGCATCGCTGTAATTACGAATAGGGGCAATGAATTCTTCTTTATCTATTTCTGCATGATTTTTGTTTTCGTCGTAGAATTTGAATAAGTTGGCATCCAGAGTATGCTTGAAATGCTCGCGCACTAATTCACGTACGTGAGGTAAGCTTCCATCGTTATTCTCAAGTGATTTTTTGAATCTTTCGACATAAAATTTCAGAGGGCCTTTCCATTTAGTCCGGACGTCTCCATTTTCGGCGTAAAAAAAATCTAATAATTGCCGATCGATTGCGCTTAGGGTGGAAAGTGGTCTCTGTGAATTCGTCAAAGAAGGGCTGCCTGCAGGTTTTTCAGAAGGAATGGGCGCTCTGACTGCCGTGCTTTCAATTTTCGGCTTGTTCGTTGGGTTGAAAGAATGCGTCCATTTCTGTAGGTTTTTTAGTAATTCACTTCCTTGGGTATTCAAGGAAGGATTTTTTTGAAGAAATTCTTTGAGACGTGAGAGGAAGACTTCGCTTTTGGAGAGGATCGAAGCATCATTATTTTTTTTGAGGATTTCAAGGTCTAACTGAAGCATTGCATTCTCTAATTCGTGGGGAATTTTTTTCGAATTGGAATGATAGAATTGTAATAATTGGCGTCTTATGGAAATTATTTTTTCTTGATAGGAAGTCTCTGGTTCCTTCGCCCCTCGTAAATTCGAGTGCGTCAGCAGTTTTTGATGTAAAATGGGGGTTCTTTTATCTGGAAGTGAATGGGATTCTGCCTGGAAAGGGGATTCGCCTTTCGCAGCGACATCTCTGCTGGATAGCGGGGGAGGATTAAAATTTACATTATTGTTTGATTGTATTAAAAAATCACTTGCCATAAATAAATGCTGCTTTAGGTGTATAAAATAATGCGTCTTCCATTTAATAAAAATCAGAGCGCCGCTTGGGATTAATTTTAATAAAATCTTTTCTTAAAGACTTCGTTTTAAAATAAACCTTCTCTGATTTCGTCAGAAATTAGAGCATTTAATCTAATAGCAATCTGCTTGAATGCAACCGGCCGAAGTCGAAAATGATTAGGTAAAGATTGCTCGGCCAAACAGCTCGTGATTGGACGCATTAGCCCAAAAACAACGATAGGAAATCTCATTAAATCTATAAAGGCATTGCCTAAAAAGACTTATATCAAAAATCCACTCCAACATCACACTCCCGTCGGGAGTGTGATGTTGGAGTGGCAAATATTTCGCCTAAGCTCATTATTATTGCATTTACGAATCCCCGCGAATTCTCATCTTCGTTTTTTGGGGGAAAGAGAAAAAATACCCTGGCAATAAATCCCATCTTATTATTTTACATTTCCGGATGCAATTTTACCATAACGTCTTCGCGGCGAACGGATTAGGGCTTCTGAACTGTCCCGGAATTGGCTGCAAGTTCTTGTGTCGAGTCAAATTATCATGCAAAACAAAAAATTTTTTTATTTGGCAGAAGTTACCCATTTTTAAAATTCAGCCCATGCCGGGATTAAGAGTATACTTAAAGACACAATATTTTTCATGCGTCTATACAACAACGCTTTTCCCAATCCTTATATTTCTGGCACGCCGGAATATCGAGCGACCACTTCCACTCTGCAAGACGCGGCGGGGCGTTTAAGACAAAAGCAACAAGATAGTGTCCATAAGAACTGGATGAAGTGGTCGGAGCTTCAAGGGCTGGCTACGGATAATGTGGAGGTTACTACTGATGGGCGTGCCGAAAAAAAAGAAAGTGACCAGGAGATATTCGATCGAAGTTATTCCAAAATGTTGGGTTGCGGTACACTTTATGGTGAACTTGAGCGCACTCAACTGAGTGTTGATTTAAAGAACCTGATAATGGAGGGTTCTTACGAAAGCTGGGAAGAGTTTACATTAAAGCAGCCGCCGGACGAAAGACTTTCGTGGGTAAGCTTTACGGGGCTGCATGAACAATGCAACGGATTGGAAGGTAAGTTGGGACTGAAAAATACCGAGCTCTCTGAGTTATTTGATACTTTAATAATGATAGGAGATCTGGGGAAATCAAATTTCGAACGTAAAAAAATTAAAGGCTGGATAAAGGACGATTGTGGCAGAGATGAGGATGGGCCGGAAGATCCGGACGAGTTTAAAAAATATCTGATTCAGCAGGGAGAGAATGTACTTGAGGAGTTCGGTTCATATTCCACTTTAGATGCTGCACAGAAAAAATATGTGAGGGATGTGATATCCTATGAACCGCACCATGGACATGAGCTGCATGGCGAAAATGGAAAATTTGCATATGAAGCATTGGAAAAACTTCGGGAAAGCGATCTTACGGAGGATACGAAATTTATGCTGCTCGAACTCAGCCAACTGGTGCAGGTCTTTGATGTAGCTGGCGCTCGAGGAAATCAGGATATCGGCGGCTCCAAACTCTATACAGAATCGGTTCATAAATCATATGTATCCCTATTTATGGTGCAGAATTCATTTATAGAACATAAAAAGTTAACTGCTGAGGATGCGTATTATCGACAGATGTCTGACAAATGCATTGGCGTCGGATTATGGCCCGTAAATAAAAATTCCTCTTTGGAGAAGAAGTTGACTGGGCTTCTCATACAACATCTTCGAATTAAAGATTCGGAATCCGCAACTCAGTTGCATGAAGAAGTGAGGCATTGGAATATAAATCTACAACAAAAGTTGTGGGGTGTCTTTGGATGTGACAGACAAGTCCCTAATACCTACAATCCAGCCATTTTATGTTCTATCAATGATAAATATAATCCTGGAAATGTAAGTAATTTGGAGTGCGGATTACAGATTTTGTTAAAATATACAGATGTATATCAGGCGAAAAATTTTAAAAATGGCGAGCAACGTCCCATCAATTTTAATCCCATTAACGACATTTCTATCAATGACTCTTCTCGCAAAGAGATTGCTAATAAATTTAGCATAAATAACCTGATTGATCAGGTGAGGAAAGATCCAAATCTTTTAGATCGAGTCGATTTTTGGCGGGTTAACGACCAAGGAAAACCTGTGGTCCATCCAAGTTTTTTCCAGAATTGGTAATACCGGAGGTGCCGCCCTTTTTCGGCTCTCCATCAAAAAGTGGCGGATGGGGGGAGATTCGAACTCCCGGTGCCGATGAAGGCACACACGCTTTCCAGGCGTGCACAATAGACCGCTCTGTCACCCATCCCTGAATCAGGGGAGTTTTTAGTATTTACAGGAATTGTCTCTCATGACAACTCCGCGTTCTCGATCTGTGAGAAATCGAGGAGAGATTTGGCGCATTCTTCATTGAAAAGAAGGCTTTTCCATCCAAACGCATCTAATTTTCCAGGTGGAAGGCATCGTGGACGAGGTTGGCTGCTTTCGCGGCAAGGGATTCGTCGATGATCACTGCGATTTTGATTTCTGAGGTGGAAATCATTTGGATGTTGATGCCGCCGCGGCTAAGGGCTTCGAATAGCTTGGCTGCGACTCCTGAGTGGGATCGCATTCCGATGCCCACTACGCTCAACTTGGCGATGCCGTTTCTTTTGGCGACTTTGCCTGCACCGATTGCTGCGACTGCGGAATCCAGTGCGGGCCCCATTTTTTCCAAGTCGTCCTCGTTAATTGTGAAGGAGATGTCCGTTGTCCCGGATTCCGAGACGTTTTGGATGATCACGTCCACGACTACATTAGTTTCCGAGAGGGTATTGAAGATGTGAGATGCGCTTCCGGGGCGATCGGGTACATGGCTGATGGTTACCTTGGCTTGGTTTTTTTCCACGCTGACTCCGCGGATAACGACGTCTTCCATACCGGGCGTTTCTTCTTTCACGACAGTTCCTCGATTATTGTTGAAGCTGCTGCGCACCTCGAAAGGCACATTGAATTTTTTGGCGAATTCGACTGAGCGCGATTGCATGACTTTGGAGCCCGAACTAGCCATCTCTAGCAGCTCGTCGTAGGCAATGACTTCGATTTTTTTAGCTTTTGGGACGACGCGCGGGTCGCATGTAAATATTCCGTCCACATCGGTATAAATTTCGCAAAGCTCCGCTTTCAATGCGGCAGCGATAGCAATGGCCGTCAAATCGGATCCACCCCGGCCTAACGTGGTGATTTGCCCGGTAGCGGTTTGCCCTTGGAATCCCGCAACAACGACGATGGTTCCCTTTTGGAGATATTCGTGAATGTGGCTGGGCACGATGTCGTGGATTTTTGCCTTGGTGTGGAGGCTATCCGTGATAATTCCCGCTTGCCAGCCGGTGAGCGGCACGGCGTGCCCTCCCAGGGCGTTGATAGCCATGGCGGTGAGGGCCGTTGCGGTTTGCTCTCCTGTGGCAAGAAGGGCATCCATTTCTCGGTCTGTGGGTTGCGGGGTAATTTCCTGAGCCAGTTGGATGAGGGAGTCTGTCACCCCCGACATGGCTGATACCACCGCTACGACGGAGTTGCCAGCGCGTTGGGTTTCCAAAATGCGGCGGGCGACGTTTCTAATGCGTTCTGAAGTGCCGACGGAGGTGCCTCCGTATTTTTGAACGATGAGGGGCATGATATCTTAGTCCGTTTCCAAAATGCTACGGACTGAATCCAGCGTGGCGTCGGATTCAATGAGGTTCATGCCAGTTCCTGCAGGGGTATTGGGATCTTTGAGGCCGTGCCCGGTGACCGTGCAAACGAGGCGGGCTTCGTCGGGCAATTGGGGAAAGGGATGGTTGTCGCTGCGCTGTGGAGAGAGGTATTTTAACAGCCCGGCAATGGGTGCGGCGCTAGCTGGCTCCACAAAAATCCCCTCCTTGGTGGCCAGCTGGACTTGGGCGGTAATGATTTCGGCATCGGTAACGGTGTCTACCGCGCCATGGGATTGGTGGATAGCGAGAGTGGCGGCTTTCCAGCTAGCGGGATTCCCGATGCGAATGGCGGAGGCGATAGTATCGGGTTCTTCAACGATGCGCCCAAGAACCATAGGAGCGGAGCCGAAGGCTTGAAAGCCGATCATGCGAGGCAAGGTAGCGCACTTTCCGGAAGTGTGGTACTCACGATAGCCCCGCCAATAAGCAGTGATATTTCCGGCATTGCCGACGGGCAAGAGGTGTAAATCCGGAGCGTCTCCCAACTCATCCACTACTTCAAAGGCGGCTGTCTTTTGCCCTTCAATTCGAAAGGGATTGATGGAATTCACGATTTCCGCTTCCGGATTTTCGGAAAATTGGCGGACAATATCCAGGGCATTGTCAAAATTACCGCGCAGGGAAATCATTTTTGCGCCGTAGAGAAATGCCTGGAGCAGCTTGCCGGTGGCGATTTTGCCATGTGGCAGAAGAACGGCGCAGGAGAGGCCTGCTCGAGCTGCATAAGCTGCGGCCGCCGCCGATGTATTGCCGGTGGAGGCACAAATGACAAAGCGGGCATGTCGCTCCAATGCCTTCGACACTGCAACGGTCATTCCACGATCTTTAAAAGATCCCGTTGGATTCAACCCTTCGTATTTAATGTATACCTGGGCGCCGCGTCCCACAGCTTTGCTCAACCAGGGGGAATAGATCAGTGGTGTTGAGCCTTCGTTTAAGGATACTACCGGAGTGGTATCGGTGACTGGTAGGTATTGTCGATATCGGTTGATGATACCGCGATCGTGCGGCGGGGAGTTTTTCATTTCAGGCAAAAGGTTCGACGTAAAGGAGCGTTGGCTTCGTTTTGACGCAGGAGAGTGTGGCGATTTGGGCCACCGCTTCCGTAGTCGCTCCTGCTGGCGCGTTATGGATCATTAGTACTAAGGGAGTGCATTGAGCACCCTGTCCTTCCGGCTGAATGACGGACGAAATGCCGATTTCCGCATTTCCGAGAATGTTAGCAATATGAGCGAGGCTTCCTGGTCGGTTGTCTACCTCCAGCCGCAGATAGAAGGGAGAAAGGCAGGAATGAGGGTCTTTGACCCGGCCATGAAGGTTGTGTGGTTTGAAGCCGCTGGAAGGTCGAGGGGAGGAAAGAGCGAGTGCGGCTTCGGCGAGGTCGCCAAGCACGGAGCTGGCCGTAGGGTTTTGCCCCGCCCCCCGTCCATAAAAGAGGCTTTCGCCAACGATATCTCCGTGGATGAGAATAGCATTGAAGACGCCGTTTACGGATGCGAGGACATGGGATTGGGGGATGAGGGTAGGGCGCACCGAGGCTTCGATTTCCTGACCGGGGTGGGAGCGGATGGAAGCAAGCAGCTTGATACGGTAACCCAGTTCGTGGGCGAATCGGATGTCTAAGGCGTTCAGGCTTTCGATTCCTTCCACATGGATGTTTTTGGTATCCAGCCAAAATCCATAAGCCAGAGAAGATAAAATAATCGCCTTGTGCGCGGCGTCCCACCCATTGATGTCCAAGGAAGGATCTGCTTCTGCAAAACCGTGAGATTGTGCTTCGCAAAGAGCCTGCCGAAAATCCATAGCGGATTCCGTCATCCGGGTTAGGATATAATTGCTCGTGCCATTGAGGATGCCGTGAATGGATTCGAAGTGATTGCCGATGAAGGCCTCGCGGATGGATTTGATGATGGGGATGCCGCCAGCAACAGCTGCTTCGTAGAAAATGGGGATATTGGCGGACTGAGCGAGGCGAAAGATTTCGGCTCCATGTTCGGCAAGCAAGGCCTTGTTGCCCGTAATCAGAATTTTTCCGGCGGCGATGGCGGTGCGGAAGAGAGCCAGAGGCTCTTCAGTCCCCCCCATCAGTTCGATGATGATGTGGATGGAAGGATCTGCTACCAGATCTTGCCACTGGGTAGTGACCAACCCTTGGGGCGCAGCAATGGGGCGATTTTTAGCCGGGTTGCGCAGGGCAATGCGCCGCACTTCAAAACGCACGCCCAGGCGTTGGGCGAGCAGCTCGCCGTTTCGCTGTAGAGCTTGAAAGACTCCCGCGCCGACGGTGCCAAAGCCGGCTAGACCTATACCGATAGATTCCATAAAGATAAGATGGGTACATTCACCGAGCCGATCACGGTGTGTAAAGTCGTCTTTTAGGGTTGATGAGATTCTCGTGAGGTTTTATCCACTGGGGCATGTTGTGGATGGTCCTATGCGTTTTATTGTTTACAGGGCGAGCGTCGGCCTCTTCTTTGGATCTTTCCCCCTCGGACTACTCCAAAATTTCCACCCGGATTTGGAAGAATGAGTGCGGTGGTACCGTAGATGGGTTGACTTCCTGGAACTCTGGGGAGGATTTCGCTTCTCTCGGAATCGGCCACTTTATTTGGTATCCGGCGGGTAAACGCGGCCCTTTCGAAGAGAGCTTCCCGAAGTTGATTTCCTTCTTGAAGAGCCAGGGAGCCGATGTTCCGGGCTGGATTCTCCCGGCTTGTCCTTGGAAAACTCGCAAGGAATTTTTGGCGGATTTCGATAGTCCGCGCATGCGCTCTCTCCGTCAATTTTTGTCCGCCACTGTTCCCCTACAAGGGCGTTTCCTAGCGGAGCGCCTGGAACGAGCTCTTCCGAAAATGCTAGAGACCGTTTCGGCTTCTGAGGGCAATCGCATTCGAGCAAATTTTTATCGGGTTGCCGCGGCGCCCCTTGGGGCTTACGCACTCATCGATTATGTCAATTTTAAGGGAGAAGGGACTCTTTCCACTGAGCGTTATGCGGGAAAGGGGTGGGGGTTGCTCCAGGTTTTGGGAGGTATGGAAAATGGCCCGGCTTTAGACGCGTTTTCCCGATCGGCTGCGCGCATTCTTCAAATCAGAGTGCGTAATTCTCCGCCGGCCCGCCGCGAAAAGCGCTGGCTGCCTGGTTGGCTCAATCGCGTGGCCTCTTACCGATCTTGCCCATGACGAATGAAGATTTTTGCGATGTACTGGATAACATTGCGCTACTTCTGGAATTAAAAGGAGAAAATCCCTTTAAGATCCGAGCCTACTTGCGGGCTTCCCAGACGCTGTCTTCCGCTTCTCTGACGATTGCTACGGCTACCGAAGAGCAACTCAAGGCAATCGAAGGAGTGGGGGATGCGATTACAGAGAAACTGCTGGAGTTGGCACGGACGGGGCGCCTGGAATTTTATGAGGAGCTGCGAGAGGAATTCCCTCCCGACATTCTCATGCTCTTCAAAGTGCCCGGGCTGGGCGCCAAGAAAATCAAAGCCTTATACGATGCCCTGGGAGTTGCCTCCCTGACTTCGTTGGAAAGGGCTTGTCGGAACGGCCGTCTGGCAGCTCTCCCCGGATTTGGCGAAAAGACTTCCGAAAAGCTTCTTCGGTCCCTGGAGGAAATGCGCCGGAATGCAGGTAAATTTCTTGCTGCGCGGGCATTTCCGCTCGCCGAAAAATTGCTCGAAGATCTCAAGAAATTAGACGAAGTCTCTCTGGCTTCCTATGCGGGTAGCCTGAGGCGAGGGAACGCAGTTGTCCATGATATCGATCTTGTTGTAGCGGGGAAGCCCGCCAAGCATATCATTTCCATTTTTGGCGCTCATCTTCTGGTAGAGAGTATTTTAGCCCAGGGAGCCACTAAATGCAGTGTTGTCCTTAAAGGCGGCATTCAGTGCGATTTGCGCGTGGTGACGGCGGAGGAATACCCATTTGCACTGGTCTATTTCACGGGCAGCAAGGAGCATAATGTGCGTTTGCGCTCACTTGCCCTGGAAAATGGTTGGTCTCTCAATGAATATGGTTTTACTCCCGCTGAAGGGCGTCCCCTAAAAAAAACCATCCCTGAAGTCCATGAGGAAGCGGGGGTTTATCATGCTTTGGGACTTCAATTTGTTCCGCCGGAATTGCGAGAAGATCGAGGGGAATTGGTTGCAGCTGCCGCAAGGAAAATTCCCCGTTTGGTGGAAGTTTCGGATCTCAGAGGGGCTTTCCATTGCCACACCACGGAGAGCGACGGACACGATACGCTCGAACACATGGCCAAAGCGGCTCTCGATCTGGGGTTAGAATACCTCGGGATTGCTGACCACAGCAAGAGTTCGGTGCAGGCAAACGGGCTCGATGAAAAACGCCTTCTGGCGCAGCGCAAGCAAATCACTGAGCTAAACACCCAATACAAGGGCTTTCGGCTCTTCGCCGGAGTAGAATGCGATATCCTCAAGGATGGTCAGCTGGATTTTTCGGATGAGGTACTTGCCTCTCTCGATTATGTGGTAGCGTCGATTCATTCCTCCTTCTCTCTGCCGGAGGCGGAAATGACGCGCCGTGTGATCCGTGCATTGTCCAACCCCTACGTTACCATGTTGGGCCACTTGACGGGCCGATTGCTTCTTACCCGCTCGCCCTATGCGATTGACGTGCCTGCAGTCATTGAAGCGGCGGCTTCCACGGGCACCTGGATCGAATTGAATGCCAGCCCAGCCAGGTTAGACATGGAGTGGCGCTGGTGGCCGCTTGCCCGTGAAAAAGGGGTGAAGTGCGTGATCAACCCTGATGCTCATTCGGTCGGCGGCGTCTGCGACCTCTTTTTTGGTGTCCGCAGCGCCCGCAAGGGAGGTTTGACCCGAGAGGGGGTCGTCAACTGCCTTCCGCTGTCGCATCTATCCACCGCCCTTCAGGCCAAACGCACTCGCCTTTAAATCACAGAGGCTGAGCAGATTTCATGCCTTTTCCTGGTTTGGATGGTTCCGGGCTATTCTCAAATCGCAAACAGATTCTTCGAAGATGACGAAGTTATTTTTTTCGTAGATTTTTCCGTAGAGAAACTGAAGGTTGGCTGTTGTGTGTATGCGGCTGAGCCTCAGGAATCGGTTCAAACAATGCATTGAGGTCGTCCGTCGAGAACTTAACGGCGCCGACAGGATCCTCGGATAGGATGCTGTTAGCGAGTAAGGCCTTCCTCTCTTGGAGAGAAAGGATCTTTTCCTCGATGCTACCAGCGGCAATCAGCTTGTAGACAAACACGGGTTTATCCTGACCGAGGCGATGCGCACGGTCGGTGGCCTGGTTCTCTACGGCGGGGTTCCACCACGGATCATAATGAATCACCGTGTCGGCAGCCGTCAGGTTCAGACCAACGCCACCCGCTTTCAAACTGATGAGGAATAGTGGCACTTTCCCCTGCTGGAAGCGTTGTACCGGCGTGGCACGATCCATGGTATCGCCCGTGAGGGTGACGTACGGGATGGTAGCCTTGTTGAGTGAGGTGGCGATTAGCGACAGCATGCCAGTGAATTGCGAAAACAGCAGTATGCTCCGGCCTTCGTCGATTAACTCCGGCAACATAGCGAGCAGTAGGTCGAGCTTGGCTGATTCCTTGACCTGCGCGGCTTTCTTAAGCTTGACTAACCGGGGATCGCAGCAAACCTGGCGCAGTTTGAGCAATGCCTCGAGTACGATGATATGACTACGGGCGAGCCCCTGTGTGGTGACGGCATCTCGGACTTTTTTCTGCATCGTAGCACGTACGGTTTCGTACAAGTCGCGCTGTGCGCCTTCGAGGTCGACAGTGCGTATAATGATGGTCTTCGGCGGCAGCTCTGTTGCAACTTCGTCTTTGCGTCGGCGTAGCATAAAGGGGCGGATGCGGCGTGCAAGTAACTCGCGCCGCACGGTATCGCCTCCTTTCTCGATTGGAGTGCGCCAACGTTTCGTAAAATCTTTCTGGCTGCCGAGGAAGCCAGGCAGCAAAAAATCGAACTGTGCCCACAGTTCGCCGAGGTGATTTTCGAGTGGCGTTCCGGTGAGGCACAAACGGTGTCGTGCACGCAGATTGCGGATGGTTATTGCGGCTCGAGTCGTTGCGTTCTTGACGTATTGTGCTTCGTCGAGAATCAGCAGGTGATAGTCGTGCTTGGCAAGGACCTCCTGGTCGCGCCATAGCAACGCATAGGTCGTCAAAATGAGGTCGTGTTTTCCAATCTGCTGGAAGCGATCCTTGCGCTGTGGCCCGTTCAGATCCAGGACCTTCAGGTTGGGAGCAAAGCGTTGCGCTTCCTCGCGCCAGTTGTGGATGAGCGTGGTTGGCACAACAATTAACGCTGGCCGGTCAAGGCGATGGGCTTCCTTTTCCGCGAGTACATGAGCTAGCGTCTGCACGGTTTTACCGAGTCCCATATCGTCCGCTAGTACGCCAGACAGATTATGTTCGCGTAAAAACTGCATCCAGCTCAGGCCTTGATGCTGGTAGGTACGCAGTTCGGCCTGCAAGCTATGCGGCACGGGTGCTTCTTGCAATCCCGGGCCGCCTTGCAGGCGTTGCGCCAGTTGACGGATCGACGTATCGCCCTGGAATTGCCAACGGCCTGTATCGTTCAATGCTTCCAGGCGGCCGGCATCTAGTTCGGAAATACGCAAAGGGCCTTTGCCCACGGTTTCAAATAAATCTATCAATATCCGTACGACTGGTTTGAGGCGGTCTGCACGTAGCCGCAACCGTTCGCCTCGATCGGTTCTGAGTTCGATGGGGGCGTTGTCAGCTATGGTCTCCAGTTTGCCTGACAACCAGCGTGGGTCGCGCTGGAACAAGTCGGCTAGCAGCGGTTCTAGGCGGACTGTACGCTCGCCGACCAGGATGCCCATTTCCAAATTAAACCAGCCGTCGTCTGCGCGGCGTGCCATTCCATCGATAATATCGATCTCAATTATATTGAAACGGAATTCCGGTGTCATGTGGACGCGCCAACCTTTGTTCCGCAAAATTGGCAGCGATTTGTCTACAAAGGAGCGCCATGCATTGGGCTCCTTTAGCCCGAACATTGCCTCGGGAAGCGATTGCAAACCATGTGCAGAGGAAGCGGAGATCTTCCGCAGTCCGGCTTTACGTAGCTCGAGCAGCCGCTGTTTTTCTACAGCGGAGCGTCGCCTAACCTGAACGGTGTCGCCATCCGCAGACGGAAGCAGCGTCGTGTGGCTCTCCGCATCGACGCTGACTCCGTCGTAGTCAAAGGTGACCGTGGCGAAATCCAGTAGGCGTACTCGATAGTCATACTTGTCAAAACTTGCCCTCAATATGGATTGTGTATCGAGCGCTAGAGTGGGCACAGGTTCAGTGTCGATAGTGCACAGTGTTGAAGCGTCGTGCTCGGGTGGCAATGGGAGATCCGGTGCGACCTCGCGTAGCACTGAGGCAACAAGTGGTACCTCGGCCTGCGAGATTGGAGGCATCGAGAGGTAATCGGCCAACTGCTGGAATGGCATGGGCAATTGCACGACGCCGGCTTCGGAGGTCTGCGCATCGACGTACCAGGTGGGTTCGGTCGTCAGTAGCATTGTGACTGACGGCTCGATTCGCAATGCCGGCTGCAAACGATCGTCCGATTGCGGTTGCCATTGGATTTGCCCAGAACGGACCTCTCCCTGAGACAAGACCAGATGTTTGGGTGCCGTAGCCCGACTAGTCGTTTGGGTGGTGTAGAGACGGCCGGTTAAAATCATTTTTTGCAGCACATCGGCTCCATTTGTGCCGCGTAGCGTGAAACTGCCATAGCTGCCGTAGTCCTCTGGGGAATGGTTTAGCCACAATCCTCGTAGGATGAATAGATCCTCATCCGTGACGAATTTTGGCGGATTGACGATGGCCGCATCCACATTGCTCCAGGGTTGCTCAATGGCTCGGATTGCGCCGTCTGTACTGCAGCGTGCCTTGAAAATCCGCATTTCACAGTGCTGAGAAAGCGACCAGCCCAGTACATAGGCAAGCTTATGCGTCGGTTTCGAGGTAATCTTTTTTCCGTTGGGGAGAGTTGACAAGCGCCGGGTACGGAAATTCTCCAGCCACTTCACCACTTCGAGGTTGATGCCGTTGGGCTGTGAGTTCGGCGTTTTTTTTAGACTCGCAATGAGGAGTGCCGCAACGTGCTTACAGTTGAACCTCACCGGGCAGGAACATTCGCCCACGCTCCAGAGCTTTTTTTCTACGTCGTAGAAGTGAACATTTACAGAATAGGGGCGATGTGCCGTACCCTGTACCTTGCCGCTCAGCGTGTTGTCGTGCCAGCGAAGCTTCGAGACTGCGTGGATATACTCGCGTGCCTTAGCGACCGTGCGGGAACCTAACCACCCTACTATCTGCGTTCGATCATAGAAAACTGATGGCATCGGACAACCTATCAGCCGGAATGTCACTTTTAAAGCTTCCAGAACGCCCGAAGTAAATAAATTGCAATCAATTTAGTAAAAGCGTGTTACGTGCTTTTTATTTTGCAAAAATAGTTTCCCCAGCTCCCTCGCATTGGGGATGGGCGGAAAAGGCCGGTAAAGTGAGGCGAAGGTGGCACAGCGCTGGATTTGCCACACACAGATAGCAGCATTGACAAAATACGCTGAGACACTTACTTTCCAGGATTCGTCCAATTGAAAAGGGACGTCTCGTTTGCCCGCAGCATGAACAGCCAAATTCTCGAAGAAGCCTCCAAAGTCATTACGGATATCCCAGTACTGATCAACATTATTTCCAAGCGCGTGCGCCAACTAAACGCTGGTAGCCGCCCAATGGTAGAAGTGCAGCCACGAATGGGGTTGGCGGACATCGCCCTTGCGGAAGTTGCTGCTGGCAAGTTGAAAGCCACTGAGGGGGCTCCCGATATTGTCCCGGCTATCATCTAATTGCGCGTATGGCGGTGCCGCTCCTGCAGGCAACGGCTTTTAGTAGCGTGCTGGCGAAGCCTTTCTCAGACAGCATATGGAAATTGCCACCAACCGCAAAGCTTTCCGGGATTATGTGGTCTTGGATAAGATGGAAGCAGGCATCACATTGGTAGGAACTGAGGTGAAGTCCATTCGAGCGGGGCTGGTGAGCCTGCAGGCTGCTTACGCTAAAGTGGAGAATGGCGAGGTATTTTTGTATGACATGGACATTCAGCCCTATGTACGGGCAAGCCATGGGCAGCACGAAGCCAAACAGAGGCGCAAGCTGCTTCTGCATGTCCGTGAGATCCACAAACTTTTCGGCGAAGTATCCGTAAAGGGCCGAGCGCTCATCCCACTACGTCTTTACTGGAAAAAGGGGCGGCTTTCCAGCACAGTGGGATCCGAAGCTTGGAATTCACGTGACTTGAAGTCGCGGC
>JADMIO012752786.1_pt1 | contig 66867 bp, 76 predicted proteins | sample 8958161 | NCBI WGS metagenome assembly JADMIO01 (sample SAMN16585339, study PRJNA669376) | soil metagenome | isolation source: Crop rotation soil | place: USA: Cullars Rotation, Alabama | collected 2011 | reverse complement strand
CTTTCCCGGCAGTGAGAGCAGAGATAGCGCTGATGTCCGGCGGTGCTTTTGCCGTTACGCACCACCCCGTCAGTAGCTGAACAGGAGGGACAGCTGATAGAAACAGAAGCCACTGGAGCACCTCAAAAACACCATCATACACTAAATCAGTAAGTTGGCAGCATCACCCAAATCGATTTGGGAGCGTTGGATCTGAGCGGATTGCGATTGGAGGACCTGGAAGCGCTCTCTTCAGCGAATATCTCTTTTGATCAGCTCAATTTTTAAGAATCTGAATTTATTACTCTTATATTATGTAATAATGTGTACTACTCTAATATTATGTAATAATGTGTATTTTAGAGTTATTTATTGCTCAGTAATGTGAAAATCAAAGAAAACTATCGAAATTTTCAAAGTGATTCTAATTTCCTCATCAATGTTTTCACAAATTCGCGAAATCAGTCTCATAGTCATTGATAACAGTCGTAAATTACGTATCGAAACGTTCTATTGGCCTGCACGAGCGATTAGGGCCTTAGAACCCTCCAAATCGTTGAGATTTCGCAATACGCCACTCAATTCGAGCAAATGGCCTTTATCTGCGCAAAAACACCATTAAATCACTTGATTTCGCAATGAATAACTAATTTGAACAATATTCTTTGAATAATAGTGAGAATTACCTGTGATGTTCTTGCTGAAAATATTCAGAATGAAATTCTGGAATAAACCCAGAAGTGGTGAGCCAATCAAAGATTTGGGAAGACTTTCGGCAATCTATCAGCGAAAATCGAGTGAGAAACGCCAAATAATCAGATTCTCATCGAATTGAAGCAATAAGAACAATAAAATATGAAATAATCGTTGCAATCAAGAGAATTCGTGATTAAATTAACTTTCTGAGTAAAAAAACTAAATCAATAGGAAAATGGCCATTTTCTTTCATTTTCACACGAAATTGACAAATATCGCTATAAAAAGACATCGTAACACTAATAAATTGCCTGATATTGCAATAATAATGAGAGAAATCGTGTGAATTCAAGTGAAATAATGTGAATTGCGTAGAAATCGATACTGGAGTAGAACTCAATCGAAATCAAGAGAAATCAAGAGAAAACAACATAAAATCACGTGAAATCAGAGGAAATCCACAGAAATCTAAGGAAATCCAAATAAATCAATAAAAACCAAGAGCATACGCGTCGAATAGCCAAAACTCCCTGAGAATTATTATCTCTCAAAGTGCGGAGATAAGGCATGAGTTTCGCATTCAGGAGGCCATTTAACGCGGTTTCGGCCATTTCCGCAGGATTTATCCATGTTGCCCAAGCGAATATATTCGAAAAAATCTAATTGGACTCAGTATGATTAGAAAATATGTGATATACAAAGAATTTGAGATAAAACGAGGAAATAGCAAGCATTTCGATGAAAATCCAATGAAATCAATAAATTCTAAGAGAAACGTAATTATTATCGATTTTTTTGTATTAATAATAAGATTATTAACAAATAGTCGATTTAAATGAAAATCGTCAACAGTCTGAATGCAATACAAACTCAATAAAAGTTAATTTAATGAAAAGTGCCTTTACGCCACGCCAAAATTGGCGCAGAGTGAATTCGCGGACGTTTCCGACGTTTTTCTCAGCCCAATCCGTTGGAAACAGGACGATATGCGCATCAGCTGCACCCACCAGCGTAATTCTCAGCGCAGAGAGGCACTCGCGCAGTTTTATCGCGCATTCGGGAACGGAATCGAAAATTCGGAGCTCTTCGAATAAGGCCAAAAGCCGTTTTGTTTCCGAATTTGAAAACGGATCGTAGATCGATGTAACCACCTTCTAAAGATTGAAAAATGATATTAGAAGGTATTTTACAAGAGATTATATAAAATATCATTGAAGTGATCATAAAAAGAATTAAAAAAATAATCAAAGGTGAAATTCCCTGAAAAATGATAAAATTTCCAAATCAAATTTATCGAATTAAAAATTCAAGTAAATTCAACTAAACAACACAAATTATCACCAATAGTATGTAAATATAATACAAATACAATTTATATGTGGCTAACCTTAATTTTCGGGAAAATAACGTTGGCAGCGATGCGCGGAATGATCAGCGAATCCTCGTCCTTCTCTTGGAGCTTCTGGGCCTTCTCTGCCTCCATAGCAAGCTCTGGAGGTGGCTAAAATAAACAATTAATGTCAAATACATGTACATAAAGCGTTAAAACGCATCAATACTCAAAACAGCTTGAAAATGAAGAAGATGGAGTGAAAAATTGAAATTAAGGGAAATTTTCCAAAGTTTTCAATAATTCGAATGAGATTCGATCAGCAAAACATATATAATCCAAGGAATAACCACAACGGGGTTATAAACAGTGTAATAAACAATTTATCGAAAATATCACGCACTTTGAGGCCGTATTCAAAGAGCAATTCAAACCACTCGCACAATTAATCCAAAAAATAACCACTAGAACCACAATAGGGTTATAAATAGCGTAATACATAATTTATGGGAAATGGACGCACTTTGAGGCCGTATTCAAAGAGCAACTCAAACCACTCGAGTTCACTCAGCCTCAGTGGGCGCGCGGCGAGCCAATCCCAACGCGCTAGAAGCTCTTGGCGCGCATAGATCGACACAATTTGCACTAAGGCGAGTGAGACAAATGCCTACGCGTAGAAAAATCAATTCAAATGCTCTGAGTAAATTATTTTCAAAAGAAAAAATCATAAAATACTGTAAAAAATTTCTCCACGTGAAAAAATGAAAAATATTATAAAAATGCAAAAAGGACGAAAATAATTAGATTGTAACAAAATAACTCATAATAATATAATAAAGAGCAATATTTACCTGATTATAAGCGCCGCGATGGAGCCATTTCCACGTTTCAAAGTGTTTCTTCAGAGGGGCCAGGGAGGCAAAATCCTCCACTGTATCATCGAATAAACCGCGTGCCGCGTCGCCAATATCATCTAATTTCAACCAATGATGATTACCAAATCTATTTTCCATGATAAACTGGTATATTATGACGTAATTCGCAAAGAAAGTGACTTTAAAAGATTTTTCAAGTTGAAATAGAAAATGCTGAGATTTTCCTTAGGTTTTTCACTTGAAAAATTAAAAAACAAAGAATTCAGACATAAATCCGATTAATTAACATCATCAATATATAGATAAACAGTAATCATGTGAGCTCCCTAGTGAACACTCAATCAAACGCGGATTGAGGTCGTTTGGAGATGGAGTTCTCTTATTTACTCTAGGGCGCCTTTTACAGACAATGAACACTGTCAGTTCAATCGCCCTTGTCTCGCCCAGAGAAGAAAAACTCGCATAATTATATATTTAGACCAGGAATCGCATAAATAGGCGAAACTAATGGAAACTGTGAGAATTATAAAATTTTCAAGAGAAAAACGGTTTCAAAATGGAATTCAATGAGAATTTTTTGTTTCAATTAATTTATTTCAGAAATCACTTCACACAACTCCAGAATATTTTAAATAATTAAAAAACGCATTAACTATGTCAATACATAGGGAATACTTGAGAAAAATGAACGGAATCGTGCCTTTTAAGGCGCTGAGAGTTGCATCGGCTTCCTCGTCAGAATCCCAACCTTCCAACGGGCTGTTTTCACTGAAAAACACAATGCTGTGAATATTGAATGAATATCAATAGATATAAATGGACATTTAATCGCCTGGAAGTGATACAACATGGAAAAATAATCAAAATAATGAGAAAAATAACAGAAAAGAATTTTCTTTGGAGGATTTGCAAAAGCCATAAGAATTTCAATAATTTCATTGTAAAACAGCATAATCCCTCCAAATAATCATATACAATGATCATACAATATTCCATTGCGTTGATCCAAGGCCAATTGTTCGCGGCGGCGGCGTTTCTCGCCGTCGCGGTCTTTGCGGCGGTTTTCCTGGTCAAAAGTCCAGTGCAGAGGTTGTCCGCTGATTAAACTGCGAATTTCCTCGAGTTCCTCTTGGAGATCCCTATGGGCGCGCTAGAGAATACAATATAAGGTGTTTTAAATTGTGAGCTAAAGAAATTGCATTTTCACAATGAAATTATTTGGGAAATTCGAATTTCAAAAGAAAAAAAGGAATTTAATCGAAATTTCCTTTGATTTCATCAAATTCATCATTTATTCACAATAAATGTACGAATTAAATCAATAAATAATTGACAATAATATTTCCAACATAAAAATGAGAAAACGAACGAATTTGGCGTTGGAAATCAGCTCCAAGCCCTCTGTTTCTAAGCGCAGCTCTAATTTTCCCAATTCAATCGATTTCTCCTAAAAATCACCATCAATTTCTTTATATTAATTATTTTATTATTTTTCTTAGCGTACAGCGAGGCAATCAAGTAAATCCAAGACGAAATCGCGGAGTTCTCGAAAATACTTCACATCGACCTCGATTTTCGCCATTTCCGCCTTTGATTCGCTCGCTTGCGCTCTCCTAATGCATATAAATTATGACCAATATAGAACTATAAGTATTCATAGATATCTCTGACGAAATGGACAGAAAGCAAGAGAAAAATAGAGAAACTGAGATATTTTAAATGAAAATGGAGATTGACTCAAAAAACGACCAAATTATCATCAAAAATCATCAAAATCTTCACAAATAATCACAAAAAACTTAAATTAATAAATTAATCTCTCGTACGCAGTGTCTGCTTCGCGTTTAAAGTGCTCCTGTTCATTGGCAAAGTGATTCGCCATTTCTTTGGCTTCGACCAATTCCGCCCTTTGAAGAAAAAAACCGTCAAAAGTTTAGAAAATGAAAAATGACTGATTTTATGTTTGGAAGTTAGTAACATGTAAATTGGTTGAAATTCATTAATAAAATTGAAAATAAGCAGAGAATGCATTGAAGTAAAATGAATTTGAAGGATTTTGAAGAGAATCTCTAAGAAAATAAGAGTTTAAATGCGAGTTTGCGTCATTTCAATGGGAAAATAATCAAATTTAATAGGAATGAGTTAAAATGAATAACACACGTGAGCGCCTTGATAATTTGCTCCGTATTGAGGGCCTCCTGGCTGAGTTCTTCGTGTAACCGCTGTTCCGCCTGGCGTTTCTGCTGTTCGGTCTCTTCGCCGCCTAAAAGGAGCTCTGTGCGCCTCTGGGGGTCCTCCTGCGCATCGAAACACGTTGAGAAAAGTACATACATCATAAATAGAGGAGGAAATGTGAGATTAAGGGAGAAATGCAAGGAAACAAAGGAAAAATAGGAAAATTTCCATTGAATAGGAAAATGAGAGGTCCAAATTTATTTATTTCAAAAAACGCTCGAAAACGCTCCAAAACACTCCAAAACGCAATTAAAACCACTAAAACAATGATTATCACAGTAATTCAAGAGCGTACGACGCCAAATAAGCCCCGTGCACCGAATTCCTCATTCGCATTCAACGACGGTTTCAACGCGCCTCGTTTTCCAGCAGCGACGGTTTTTCTCAGCTGTTCGCGCTCCCAGGCGTCGTCCTCGTCGTTTTCCTCGTCATTCGAGGCATTGTCCATGTCCCAGAGCGTTTTCTTGTTGTTATCGCGGCCTATTTTTGAAAAATGAGAAAAAATCAATCAAAACGAAAACCGTATGGAAATCTTGAAAATTCAAGAAAAAATTCGAAAAATCTATCACAAACCCGAAATATTGGAAGATAAATGTCATTTCACGGATATAAGAGGCTAGCATAACGAAAACTATAATTACTCAAGCAAGAAACGAATAAAAATACAAAACAATTTCTTTCAAATAATATTGAGAGATCTTTGAAATCTCCTTCCCAGAAGAAAAAATGAATATTTGACGTCATTGCACTTGCCCTCAAATCCCCAATTCCCCATTTTGTCACAAATAAATTGCTCATGATTTATCCAAGTCATAATATATTGTAGATAGAAGAATATATATATTTTCAAGAAGAAATCAATGAAATCTCCTTACCAGGGTCGCCAAACGCAATGCGCGTCGCCCGGTGATCCTCGGCCATGGCCATCTGATCAATCTCATCCTCCTCCACGTTATTCCGCTCGAATTCCTCATCCGATTCGGTTTTCGCTTTTTTTGGCTGAGAAACCGTCGATAAATTCAAAACGTTGGGTCTTTCGTCAATTTCCATCATTTCCTCGGCTTTGGCGAAATCGCGCCCTGTGAAGCCCATTTGCCGTCGCAATTCACGCCTATTTATCATTGGGGTGAGAAAATGGTGTAAAAATGACTCAAAACGAGTGCAAAATGAGAAATTACAAATATTCACAAGGAAAAACCGAAGAAATTTATATTTTTCAAATTAAACTCTCAATTTCATCAATTTTCAACTAAATTACTCCTAAATAACACAAATAGCACATAATCTCATCATTAATAAGGAGTATATCGTTGAAAATACCGCCGTTTGAGCTCCTGAATGCGATCTACCGTGGGAATTATCGTTTCCTCATTTTCCCCTTCTTCCAAATCCATTTCATCGCCATTTTTCACCTCCATTGGCCCATCGATCTCCATCGCATCAATTTCGCTTTTTCTCTCCTCTTTTAATGCGATTTGGCTCTCAGAGTCGAGTTTGGCCTTGGAAATGCGAGTTTCCATAGGCTGCAATGGTTGCAATGAGGCCATGAGCTCTCCTGCGAGCACTTTCAGCTCTGGATCATCCTCGGTGGCCTAAATGTATAAAATTACATTTAAATTATCATTTTGAAGAGAAAATGAGTGTAAATACAATGAAAAACCAAAGAAAAATTCGAAATATATATGAAATTCAGTGACGACAATAAAACTTTGATTTTAAAAACAATGATTCTGACCTTAATATAAACACTACAAGCAGATTCAACAAGTACGAAGACAAATAGAGTGGAATGGAGATCAGATCATTCGTTATTGTGTAGAATAGCTGTGATCAGTGGTCGCACAATGAGAAACAGAGGCGCCATCAGATATCCGTTCAGATTTTCATCATTTCTCCTTGAAAACACTCCAAATACGTAGATATCAACGTTTAATAGTAATTATAACATTAATATATCAAATAGAATGAGAATTGAGGGGAAAACAGGGGAAATTGAAGAAAACTCGGACTCCAAAGGAAAACACCACCTAATTCCCTCAAAACTCTATTATTTCGCTCAATACCCCAATTAACCCCTATTATTATAATTTATAAATATAATACAATCGTATTTACGTGGGAATTAACAGCGTACAGCGGTTTTATGCGTGTCCTTCAAGCGCACAGTGAATTCGGCCTTCATCCTCGCGAGGCCCTCCTTGGAATAATCGCTCTGCGCTGAGGAAAAATAACCGTCGTTTCGAGAGGCGTCGGAAATAATCGTTTCAGCATCGGGATTCACGAGACTGAAGAGGCAGAGAGAAATTAGGAGGGATTCATTTGATTTCAGAGAAATTGAGCAGAATTTTCAGTGCGATTTTAGATGGAAAAGAAAATCATTGGAATCGACGATAAATTCAACTCCCACGTGATATTATTGACCTAAATCAGAATAAAACGTGGATTTGTGAGCTCTCAAACACAACAGGGTTCTGAAAAAAAGAAAATTCATCGAAATAGAAAGGAAAAATGAGCGCACGATTTCAGCGTGACGATTTTCTTCTTTTTGGCCTCAATCTTGCGGCTCTCCTTGGATTTCTGAATTCTGATGGCCACGCCTCCGTCCTATAAAATATAGGTTATAAAGTGCTCAAATAGTGGCTCGATAGCAATAAAAATGAGAAAAGGTTCAATTTCAAAATGAATGTAAGTAAAAATGCAAGAAGAAACGTCTCCAGGCGTCTATATAAAAGGAAATCAAGTTTATATAAACACACCATACAGAATTCACTAAAATTGAGAAGATAATACGCGAAATGAGTGCGTCTGAAAGAAATAAATTGAAAATGAAGGACCTCATCGTCGTCCTCCTCAGCGGCGAAACTTAAACGGGACGCTGCGGGCGGCCCTGCGCTTTCCGGCTGCATCTAAACCAAATAATATTATGAAAACAGGTAAATGAATATTTTAGTGGTATTTGAGGACGCCAAGGAGGAAGGTAATCGACAAACGAGGGCAAAAGGAAGAATCCCGGCGGAAGGAAGGTTCACAAGCAAATTTTATCTTTTCCAAAGGCCATCAGCGCCGCACCTTCATGAAATCGCCCGCAGAGGGGACTACAGTAGGCATTGCATCATTGTTAGGTGCGACTTCGCCACTATCGCCGTCGCCAACGGAGAATTTCTTCCGCGCGCGAAATTGCTGGCCCTTGGCTCGTTTATTCGGCCCTCTGCTCGCATTTTCCTCCTCTTCCGCCATAGAAAATCAGAATATCGTGCTATTAGTGCATTCGAAGTGAAAAATGTCGCCGCAGTCACCGAGGGAGCGATTTTTAAAGCGATCAAATCCGATGGCCTGCGGAAAGAATGGGGGACCTCCTCAGATCCGAAAATCGATCCTTTCTTCGCTCAGTCGCTGCCGCTAGTCGCATGCCCATTTCGTTCTGTGTAAATTGTATTGACGCACCACATGGCTGACGTAGAAGTCCAAGTGGCTTCCGGGGAGCGCGCAGAGGGCCTCGAAGTGCCCTCGAAGCCTCGCCGCGTCTCGCCGCGCGAAATCGAGCTTCGCCAGCGTTTGGTGCAGCTCCTTCGCGAACAACGTGGTCTGAAATCGCGTCTCACAGGAATCAAGCGGCGTTTGGAGCGTGCTGGAGCGCAAACAGGCGAGAAAGAGCGTGCGGGAGTGAAGCGCGACCGCGATGGCCTTGCCCCGGACGAAGCGGAGCCCAGAGCGAAGCGCGCGCGCATTGATGTACCTTATTTTATACGCATCTGTGAATTATTTGTATTTTGGCGTGGATATTCGCCGGGAGTGTCGCCGCGCGTAAAAATTCTCAGTGCATTTTGTTTGTGATTTTCCTTATTGAACAATTTTGTTCGCCATTCGTTCTCTTGGCTTCAACCATTCGCAATTTATTATTCTCTATATTTATATTCATATTCCTGAGCTTTGGCTGTATTTCTGGCTCATTATTCGTTTTATTTCCTTAGGAATCGGCATTGGAGGTCAGCGCTGAGGTTCGCCTTTGATTTGCTTTGATTTTCTCACTCGGATTGACATTTCTTGATGATTATTTCCATTTTCGATCCAAATTGGTCAGTTATTGCTTTTTCAACCATTTTAATGTTGATTTCTCCTGAAATTTGAATTTTCCCTCACAAAAGCATTCAAAATTCGAATCCCTGCTTTTTCCGCTTACAAATCAATGAATATCGATTCATTTCTCTCTCATTTCAGCACAAAGATGAGAGAAAGCCACTCGTTCAAGAGTCAGAAGCGGACAAAACGCGAAATAAACGGTTATTTGGTTCGCTGCTCTTTGGAACGCTCAAAGCGATCAAGAAGGACACTTCCGCTGAGCTTCAGCGCGAAACAGTGCGTTATTTCATTGTAAAAAGCATTTTAATAACTAAATATACTCGTGTTTTATCGTTTTGAGCGAATTTACCAAGAAAATAGAACGTAATAAGGAAATTTGTTTCAAAATTCGAAATTTCAATTTTTGCAAGGATTTTCGCTCATTAATTCCACTTTAGACGCAAAAACGCAAGGAATTGGAAACGGAAATCGAGCAAAAAGTCGTCTCAGATATTTCCAAATCTGCCGAAGTTTCCATTGAGCGCCTAAGAAGCGATTTGAGCGAAATTGAGAAGCGTTTGGCCGAATTGCCTCAGGAGATCAAAGAGACTTTTGATGAACTCACTGTGCGCTTCGAATTTCACGTATTTCATTCTATTGATCATTTTATAGAGGGTTACTAGTGATATTTTCACTAAGGAGACGATATTCTAATGGGTTCAATGCGTTTTTCACAGAGTTTTTAATTTTCGGGAAAATTATTCCAAATTCGGTCATTTTCCATTATTGTCCTATTTTTGCCCTGTAATTCGCTCCAATCGCTCCTATTCTTATATGTTTGTCTTTTCCTCATTTTATTCTCTTGTAGACGATTCGCCGTGAGCGCAAAGAGCGCCTCCTCTCTGGATTTCTCAAAACCACTGTTGGACCCACGATTTATTTTCTCCCCGCGAAAATCGATGATTTTGTAATTCGCGAATTGGGCCTCCGAATCACAGCTGTGGAAGAAGCTAAGGTCGAAGAGAGTGTGTTGGACGAGGAGGAGAGCGCTGAGGCGGCCCCAGAGGCCCCCGAAGAGCGCCAGGAGGCCCAGGAAGAAGCGGTGATTGAGGACGCTTAAAATCGCTTCTTTCCGCTGCGAAAACGGCATTAAAACGATGAATTTGGCGTTTTAGAAGGGATTAAAGAGTGATTCTTTGATGGATTGTTGTTTTGGTGTTTCCATTTGGGAATTTTTATTGTTAACACTAAACCAAATTGAATCAATTGATAAAATTAACAATGAGAGTCTAAATAGAAAAATTCAAGAAAAATCACGAATATTCGCTCTGAATTTCTTTTCCAACGCTATTTTCACTTACAAAAGCGTTACAATTCCATTTTATACGCTGTTTTCATCACGATTTGCCCGCCTGGGCCGCTTCTTCGCGGCGCAGCTTTTCGACGAGTTTCTCGGCCTCCAAATCCTGAGGGGTTTTGGCCACGGTCCAGGTTTTCGCTTTTACGCGACGTAGCGTTCTGCAATTGAAAATTTTGTGTGAGATTAGTGCAATTGTGGTGCGTTTTCGCAGTGAAATGCATTTTTCAAAGCGAAAATCGAAAAATGCTGGAAATACAAAATTTCAAAGAAAAAAACCGCAAATTCGCCAGAAAATGAAATGAAATCCAAACTAATCCATAGTAAACAACACATACTTAAGGTATTTGATTTGAAATAATGAAAATTGTAGAAATTAGACGCACCCTGCGCGTTTTCTGCCCGGAATCTTGGGCGGATCGTGCTGATACTCCCACCAACGGCCAAAGTCCTTGAATTTAAATAATTATTGAATATCCGAGCAAAATAATTTAAATAATTGATAAATTCAACAGTATTATCATATAAAATAAGAGAAAATGGGACGAAATCCAAAGAAATATTGAAAAATAAAATTCCTTAAAATTCAATGAAACCTTACAAAAACGAAGAAATCCAAGGAAATTCACAGAAATTCAAAACAAAAACACAAGCATTATTTCTGTACCTTCATCATCTCAATGAATTCAGGAATGGAGCCTTTGACTTCGCCGCCGTAGTGCGTCCAGAGGTTATCCTTGGCGATTTCGCTGGCCAAATCATCGTACGAACTGACTTTGAACTGGCGAAAAAGGAAAACAAAGGGTTTAGATGAGAATTTTGAGAGACAAAGGAAGAAAAAGGTGAAATGAGAGAAATTTGTGAGAATTCAGAGCGAAAATAAAGGCAATTAAGCGAATAAGATAAAAAAAAATTCAATTGAAATACTCTGATTTCGTTTTGAAAATCAATGGAAATTGATAAATATCAATCAATTCTTCAATCCTATTTGGTAAAACACGCAAATCAATATAATTCAAGTATATTCAGTCAATTTGAGTGAATTCTTTGAGAAATTCAATGGTCATCAAGAGAAATTGACAAAACACGCAAAACAACGAAATTCAAGAGAATTAAATCAATTTGAGTCTTTTGTTGAGAAATTCCATGGAAAATCGCACGCGATCAATGAGTTTTTGCTTCATAAACGGTTGAATTAACGAGGTGACCATTTTCACGAGAACGCCACTGTTTACAATCGCCACGCGTCGCAAACGATAGGGAAAATTATTCTAAATTAGGAAAATTATTATAAAAATTGGGAAAATTATTCTAAATCAGTAAAAATTTAAAAATTAGGAATATTAATCGAAATATGGGAAAATATGAAAAAAATGAAAGATTTTGAACATTTAATTTTTGTTTGAGAAAATCGGGAAAATTAACCAAATTCGGAATCATATCATTAACTCATCAAATAATAACACCATTGAAATGGTAAATAGGTAAATAAATGAGAATTTACCTCAAATTTAATTATATTATCAATAAATATGAAAAAATGAGGAGAAATAAAGGGGAAAATCGAAAAATCGAAAGAAATTAAATCAACAGAGAAAAATCAAAATGAAATTAAATAAACAGAGAAAAACTCAAAAAAGCACCTGAAAAAGGTCGCTAATCGTGCGCAAATACGTCAAATCAAAGTTTTTCCACCCGTAGCTCGCGTTATCATTGACGAGATAAACGCCATTGCGCACCGCGTCCATTCCACTGTAGAATTGGCCCACGTGGAAGTACCTAAGGAAAAACATTGGGGATTAAATTATTAAGATATAGATCTTTGAATATTCAGTGGAAAATAATTATAATATAATAGATATTAGAGATATAAGTATTTCCTCTATATCCCATTATATTCAGTGGAAATATTAGCGTTAAGCATAAAATTGGCCCACGTGGAAGTACCGAAAGGGAAAACATAGGGGATTAAATTATTATATTGTAGATATTAGAATATTCAGTGGAAAATAATTATAATAAATTTATAATATTAGAAGATATGGAAATAGAGATATTTCCTAATCCTTTAATATTCAGTGGAAATAGATTAATATCCCAAGATTCCACTGCATTGTGGATTTAATAAATAATCAATAAAATAAATAATAAATAATAAATAACAGGGGAAATAAATAGAGTGCGATTAATATTGTTAATTAATAAAATAAATGATAAATAACAGTGGAAATATACATAGAAGTGTTAATATTGTGAATATTATTGGAGTGAATTCTCGTACCAGACCATCCAAACGACGGTTTCTTCCAAGGACATTTTCGAGGGCTCCAGTTGGCCCGCAAACATATACCTAGAATGGTAAATAATATGAGATATGAATGAAATTAGGGGATTTTAAGAGTGATTGGGGAATAAAGTGGGAAAATGAAGGGAATAAAAGTGGAAAACGAAAATCGAAGGGAAAAAATCGATAAACACGGAGAACATAAGCAAATCCACAAAATTAAGCATAATTCCAATAAATGATCCTACAATTCAACAATTTCCATTCAATACAAAGCGAATAGAGCGCAATCGCACGTGATGGCCTCGCCCTTCTTGGTGCGTGAGCCTGGGATCATCAGTTGGACATTCGCGTATTCCCAGGTGATGTCGTCTACGCGGGGGATCTCTTCAAAACCATTCTCGAGGCGCCACTACATGTAAATCAGGTGAGATAAGGTGGGTTATTTGCCGTAGAAGAGCGTAAAAGGTGAAATAAATATTTGCAAAGAGGAGAAATGGATGTGTTTTTGAAAAACGCGTAGAAAACGAGAGATTGCCTTCCAATTGCGCTCCACGAGGTCAATTGTGCGTCCAATGTCCATTTTGCGCGCCCAGAGGCAAGCAAAGAGGAACTCGTCCGTTGAATGCTTGCAAACGAAGCACTGCTCCTTGAGGTATTTGAGGGCGAGCCATTCCTCGGGAAAAATCTGTGGTCGCAAAGGGATCTTCGCTGCGTCGCCCAGAACAAGCTAATAATTATTAGGTGAGTATATAAACAAGAGAATTTTATGGAATGGGCTCGGCTATGGGGAGAAAACAGCGAAACTTGAATTGGAAAGGCCTGCCGCGTGGAACGGAAATAAATATTCCATAAAACGCCTCAATGGCACCTTAAGCTCGAATCGAGGCCATATAATTATATAATTTGTATACGAGATAATTAAAAGGGGGATTGAGGAGACGATAACTTAGGGCCAAGGGCGAATTCAAGGGAAATCCTGCGTGCACACTACCATTTTCTCAATTTTACCTTTTGCCCTGGTGCGCGCCCTGTAAACATCTCAAATTGGGGGTGCACAGGCTTCTTGTCATTTTTAGACGACATGGGTCGAGGCAACGCCGCTGACAGCGCGGCACCAAGAGGAAAATGAGGGAAAATCGCCTTTTTTGCAAAGAAGCAGGATTCTTTGGGAGATTTCTTCGGAAAATCGATTCCGAAGGCAAAGTTCGAAAAGCGATGGAGTTTCTCAGGGGTGAGGCACTCTTCGTTTACAGTATGACCGCTACGTACACTAACGGCAATTAAAAGAGAATATTTCGTGATTTTCGTCAGAATTTGAGAGTTTTCACAACAATTTTATACTCAAAGCATTAACTCCAGTCCCTCTCGCTCGTTTGCGCAGTTTTCGCACAGTAAACTACGCTCTGCGCACTTAAATGGAGCTATTTTACACGTCCTCGGCTTCTAAAACGACCGCCTCATCATTATCGCCATTTTCGCCTTTGTCCGAGCGAAAATTCGTGACGCGGCCCGTTTTCTTCAGCGTTCTGAGATTGCGCAGAGAAATCCATTATAATTCATTGAATTTGACAAAATAAAATGAACACCAATGCAAATCGAATGTAAATATCTGAAAAAACTTTAAAATAATGATCGCAAAGGTGAATCGAGAAAATAATAAGGAAAATATTCCCATTTCGGATTATTTGTAAAATCTCAATCAAAATGAGCTTTTTCACACTTTGGGAGTTGAATTAGAGAGGAATAAAACGCACCCAGCGCGCGATCGAGTGGAATTGATCTTGCCAGAGTGATCATGTTGCTCTTCGAACCATTTTCCAAAGGCCTTAAAGGAAAAATAACTCTTTTGAATGAAAATCCCCAAAACAGTCAAAAATCATCACAAAACCCCCATAAACCCATAAAAAGTGATGAAAAATAAAGGGAAATCATATTAATATAAAGAAAACAAGCGTACCTTCAACGTGGCCAAGGATTCATCGATCGAATAGCGTGCAGAACCGCCATAGTACTCCCACAGCGATGTTTTGTCAATTTCCGCGGCCAAATCGTCATAGGATGAGATTTTGAACTATTTGGGATAGAAAACCAATGAATAATTGTTGGAGAGAAGGTCATTCGAAGAAATATTAACTGATTTCGATTGAAAAAAACGATTTCTCAGTGAAAATGTGAGTTTTCGGGGAAATTACCCCAAAAAGGAAATTTAATAGAAAAACGCAATTTTAACACTAAAATCAAACCAAAACGAATTAAAATTATTATACTCGTGGTATTTAGTGAGAGTTTCAATCGAAAAACTCAAGGAAATCGTACGCGATCAAGGACTTTCTGTTTCATAAAGGGTGCAATGAGCGCCGTGATGGCCTTGACGAGAAATCCGCTGTTTACAATCGCCACGCGTCGCAAACGATAGGGAAAGTTATTCTATGAGAAAATATCAGATAGAATAATGAAATTAGAGCCCACATAATTGGAAAATTGACGAAAATGGCGCAAAAACGGATGACATTGATTTTTCAACAAATTCCAATGGTAACTGTTAAATTCTTCACAGAAAGCTTATTAATGATGGAAATGTCCTTCATTGGAATGAGTATTATAAGGCAAAATCAAATAAATCACGAGAAAAACTGAAACAATCGAATTTGAGAGCGATTTCAATTGAGAATCGAATCTGAGCGAGAAATCTCAGTGCGGACCTGGAACAAATCGCTAATCGTGCGCAAATACGTCAAATCAAAGTTTTTCCACCCGTATTCCGCATTGTCATTGACGAGATAGACGCCATTGCGCACCACGTCCATTCCCGAGTAGAATTGGCCCACGTGATAGTACCTAAAGGGAAAACAAAGGTGAATGAATAATAGACAAGGGAAAACATGCAAAAAAAAAATGAAGGCGAAATATTGGGGAAAATCAAAGGGAAATGGAAACTTAGCGAATTACCCAATTTATTTCCCTCCTTTCCTAGGGAGGGTTGAACTTATCATTCACAGTGGAACATAAGAAAAAGTAAGAATGAGTGAGTGAATATTCGCGCACCAGACTATCCATTTGATAAATAAATAAATAAATAAATGAAAAAATAAATAAATGAAAAAATAGATAAATAGAGGAAGAGTGCGTTAATATTCAATTATTCTCGTACCAGACGATCCATTTGACGGTTTCTTGGAGGTCGGTCTTGGCCGGCTCCATGCGGCCTGCGAATAGGTACCTAGGCGAGAGATTCACGCATTAATGAATGAGACATAAAGAAAAACAAGTAACAATCAAGGCGAAACAAGGATATAAGGGTGAAACTCCAGGGGAAAATCGAAAATTCTGAAAAATACAATTTGGAAACGAAACCAATCGCATTTCCACCAAGATACATTCCAAATTTTCGATTCATGTAACAATCGTTATGAAATTGTCATATTGTTGCTAAAAAGGCGAATAAAGGGCGAATTACGTGATGCCGTGGCCGGATTTCGTGCGCGTCCCAGGAATAAACACCTGCATTTTGCCGTAGTCCCAAACGAGGTCAGCGGTCTTTGGGATCTCTTCGAAACCGTGGTCTGATCGCCACTATGGTGATAAACGAGGAGTCAAGAGGGATTTTCGAGACTTTAGTAGCAAAAAGGAGTGAAAAATGGGGGGGAAAGAGAAGAGGAAATGATTTCCTCGAATTCGGACGCTAAACACAAGAAGCAAGCGAAAATCCTTTTCCAGAAGAGACAAATATGACATATAAAGCTCCCATACGCTTGTTTAGATCAATAGGAGAGCGAATGGGGAAAAGAGACGAAAAAGAGAGAGGTGAACCTTCCAACTGCGCTCCACGAGCTCAATTGTTCGGCCAATGTCCATTTTGCGCGCAAAGAGGCACGCAAACAGGAACTCGTCATTGTATTTTGTGCATAATTCGCAGTGGTCCTTGAGATACTTGAGCGCTAGCCATTCGTCAGGGAAAATCTGGTCCTTCAATGGTTGCGTGCAGATTTCGCCCAATTTCAGCTAGAACGACAGCTTTATCAGCGATACCTCCATAAAAAACTACAAATTTGTATGATATAGCGGAAATACAATATTTTAGCGTGGAAAGAGGAGGCCAAAGCGGAAAAAGAAGGCAAAAGGATCGAGGACAAAGGAATCATAACGCCAAAACGGTGTTCCCAGGAAAAGAGTCAAAAAAGGCTCCAACCCTAACGAAACAGGACAAAACCAAGCAAACATATTGCCATCGTATAAATACCCGGTTAATAATAAATTTGGAAGAAACAGAGGCGAATCTCCTGAGAAAACAGAGCTTGGACTAATCTGCGCTGCAATTTCCAACTTTGGTCATTTTAGCGATAGCGGGCGCACAGTATGCGATGATGGCCGCCCCGAGCGCATCTCGAACTTGGGGTGCGTTACGGCAGGCGCCTTCTTGCTCGACATCCTGGCCCCACGAGTGAAAAAGGAAATAAGCTTCCTCCCTCGAAATTTCCGAACTGAGTTTTCGTTCTCAACTCACGCTAGCGCATACTTCTCCTCGGCCCATTGTCTAATTGTATTTTTCAAATTGTTTTTTCATGGCAATGCAGTCGTTGGAGGGCTAGGAGGAATGATTCGACTGCGCCCAGATTCGACGACCTCGGTCGTCCTTGTTGCGCTCGTTTCTCGCCTTATCGTTTGGCTGCTCACCCTCTACTTTGGATTACTAGTTCAAGGTAGTGTATTTCATTCACTTAATTCACTTGGATGGTCCTTTTAGCAAAGTCCGTCATTTTTGTGAACCGAATTGTGAACGTTCAAGCCCTCAGCATATATTTCGCTCAATTATTCGCTCAACCACGCTTATTGTCCTCAGAAATACGCAATTTATTTATTAATATTCATATTCTTAATATTTAGATTATGATTCATCAGCTGCGATCGCCTTTAAGCTGCGGGAAAGCGAATCTCCTCTTGACGCACTGCTCAAGGCGAGTTTTGGCCCTTTGGCGAATTGGGACGCGATTCACTTCACGAGTATGCACTATTCGTGACTCTTTCGCTATGCATTATTGTTTTTGCTTTTAAAAGCTTGCCAAATATGGAAATTCCCAAAGAAAAACGAAGATTTCGATTATTTTTTTACCTTTTCAACAATTTTCACTCTTTTTGATTCAATTTGTGATTTTCCCCACTTATTTCATTATCATTCATTTAATTCTCACACTATTGTAAAGGTATTGTGAAGCATGGCTACCAATTCGAGCGGCGGCACGCGTTTTTCCCGCTTCTACCGCTCACAGTTCGATTTCTCTCAAATTGTGCGCAAAAATCCCGTTATTTCACCTCATCTCTCATAAATCCTCCTATTTCTTACCTATTTTATAATTTAGATCTCTTATTGCCCCTATTGGGACGCTGGATCTCGATTGAGGCGGCGATTTTGCTTTCGGTCTTCCTCGTCTCGAACATTTCCTTCATTTTCGCTGCCATTTTCCTCTATCGGTACTCTCTTCTTTGTAAATTATCAATTAAAATAGCCACTAATAAATAGTATTAGTTTAACGCAAGTGTGGTTCCAAAACGCGAATTTTGCCTTTGCAGTGGCGGTTTCTTTTTCCTTTAGCCCTGCGAGTGTCTTCATGAGTGCATTTTACACGGAAAGTCTCTTTGCCGCGCTCTCCTTTGCTGGAATTCTCTTGCTTAGCACACAGAGAACCTATTTGGCTACTTTGGTGCGCTCATATTTCCAATTACTGAAAAATTGCAGAAAAAAACGTTAAAATTCTATTTTATTCCAATGAAAATATTTCTCATTCAATTTTTTGAAGTTTTTTCTTATAATTTTTCTAATTTTGATTAGGTCTTCGCCATGGCAGCCTCCTGTCGATCCAATGGCGTAATGCTTGCTGGTTTTATCATCCATTACTATCTCAGCGCATTGATTCACGCGAAATCAAGGAATCTATTCGATTTCCTCTTGGCGGCGATTCGCATTGCCATTTCGCTCTTTTTGATCGCTTTGCCCTTCATTGGCTTTCAATACTACGCATTTACGTACGCTAAATTGTTCATTACACATTATTACAATGATATCTAAGCGATATCGTGCGTTTAGGCTTTATTGTCAAAACAAAACAATTAAACCGCCGCGGCCTTGGTGCCTCGAAACAATTCCCTCGATTTACGGCTTTATTCAATCCACTGAATGGTACCTATCCCAATTATATACTCTACTATTAGCGTACTATCTAATGTGATTCAAAGGAACAATGGCTTCCTGCGCTATTACGAAATACAGCAACTCCCGAATTTCGCCCTGGCCTCCCCTGTATTTCTCCTCAGTTTCTCTGGAATCGCTCTCTACCTTCGAAATCACAACTTTCTCAGCATGCAGTTCCTATTTCCGAATTATAATACCCTTGGAGCGCCTCAGAATGTGAACAGAGCGCGAAATACGCGCAAATCCGAATTTTCACAATTTTCCGAGTTTTCCTTCCTTGGCGATTCACGGTTATTCGCTTTTTGCGCCCATTTGCTCTTCGCAGCGCTCACTGCGCTCTTAGTAATGAACGTCCAAGTGGCTACGCGTTTTCTCTTCTCGCAATCGCCGTTTCTCTATTGGATTATGGCCGATTTAGCGACAAATTCAGCGCGCAGTCCCCATTGGCGGCGGTTTCTTTTTGTTTATTGCGGAATTTTCATTATCGCGGGAACGGCGCTGTTTTCAAACTTTCTCCCTTGGACATAGCATTATTGATGCGAATTACAATGTTATTCCGATGATTTCAAGTGACTTAGAAGCGAATTTCTAATTTTTTGAAGAAAAAAATAAAACACAAAGAATACAAGGAAATATTCCAATATTAATATTTATTTTGCCATTCCGCGTGAATTATTGGACAAACGCGTAAATTGCGATAGAAAACCGCTCGACATTCGCTTATTAGCAGCGCGTGGCCATGAATGGACGCGCAGGAGCGGATTTGGCGCTCGGATTGTAGCGACAAACGAGCAAATACCAACCGGCAGGGGTTGTGGCTCCAAAGGGCGCTAAAAATGCAATATCGTGAGTTATTTGCAATCCAGCGTATCGCAGAGTCATTTAACTAGGATTACATGGTGAAAATACATGAGATAAAGCAAAAATCGAAATCACATCGAATCAAATGCGAATTTCACATATTTCAAATCAAATTCCACACATAAATAGAAATTTCACACATAAATATGTGTAATTTAGCGTACAGTTCGCAAAGCATTGAACAGCGGCGCAACCAACGGTTTTCGTCGGTCCTAAACGAAAAATACATTATTTTTGAATGAAATCCACGCTTCCAATAGGAATTTGCAAAATTACACAGAAAATAATGAACAATGCGAGTAATAAATAAATTACAATGATAAACTTATTTATTTCTACTGATAAATATTAGAAGTAGAGAAATCGTGCCCCAAATGACTTGGCGATAGCGATTGCACTTCTTTCCAGCAGCGCCTGAGCGAAATCAATGAGTGAAAAGTAACGCAAATGATAAAAAGCATAAATAGCAAATAATCCAAGAAAATCGAATGAAATTCGTGAAATTAACGTGAAATTCACTCAAAAATGAATCCAAATGTGGAAAATCCATTGAAAAAACAATAAAAATAAATCAATGAAAAATACAAAGGAAAAATAATAAAATATTAAAAATTGAGGGAAATCGCACAGGTATCAGTAGAGCATTTCCAATTCGCCTTCTCAGTCATGAAATTCGCCACGTAGACCTCTAAATCACGTGATGTTAACATAATATCGTTGAATAGAGTGTGTTATAGGGCAATTAAAACGATACTTTAAAGAATATTATTCTTTGAGGAGAACGAAACAAAAAATACTGAAAAATAAACATTTTCACTGAGAAATAGTCATCATCAGATTCAATTGACAACTTAAACAATAATTGCGTGGTAAACAAACAATGACCAACTAGAAATGAACAATATTGACAAAATTAATCTGAGATGATAGATATTGCCTAAAAATGGAGAATATGTAATAAAAAATATTATTTAATAAATTTTTATTCAGAAACGATTTTAGAATTTTGAAAGTAACTGGATTTAAAAATAATTCGAATTATTTTAATGAATTGAATAGAAATGTATGAAACCAGGGCCGTACTGGCGAGGGAAGCAGCGATATTCTCGCCCACCGTGTTCGCATAGGCCGTCGAATACGTTACGCCGCGGCGCTGCGCAAAATCCTGTCCGCGACTCGTCTAAGTGAAAAAACGTGAGATAAGAGAGAAATCGAAGATAAATGACGTCTGTGTGAAAAAATGTGAGAGATTAATGAAATAGGACAAAAATGCTGTCCCCGACTCGTCTGAGCGAAATAACGTGAGTGAAAGGAGAAATATCGAGGGATAATCAAAGGAGATAAAGATAACACGCGATAACCGATAGAACTTAGAGGGAAAATAAAGAAAATTCAGAAAATGTGTGATGATGGGGAGATATCGAAGGAAGTTGTTGAGAAAATAATGAATTGGGGTGGTAAGAAGAAATCAATGAGTTAGACGATAAAAGAGGTAAAATCGGAGCACAATTCGTGATTTTCCAAGAGAAACACACGACCAATGAGGACATTGACCACATGCTACGACCAAAAGGGAAAGATAACTGAAAACAAAGTGAAAATGCAGTCCTGCTGAAAATCACAAAATAAAAAGTGAAAACACAGCGCACAGCGGTCGAATACGCGTTTTTGCAGAGCTTGGCGTGCGCCAGGGCTCCCGCAGCGAGGCGCGAGTCCCATTTCAGCAATGGGAGGCCGTAGAGCGCGCGTTTCGCATTGTGCTCTTTGAGGACACTCGCTGAGGTCATGGCGTATTGCACCGGAGGCTTTGGAGGGGGCGGAGGGGGCTATAGGTGTTAATTAGTAATAGAAACAGAGAAATCGATTCCGAGGCAAAAATATGAACAAAACGAGTGAATAAATTCAAAAGTAAAGCGAAATAAGCACGAGACGAGTGAATCAAGTGGTTAATACGTTAATTAGTGAATTAATGAGAGAGAATTGGAATCGCTCTAATATTTATGAATATTGGGGAAAAGGGGAAGAATTTTATTAAATATTTTATTGTTCATCAATCCAGAGTCATAAGGAGCGCAAAACGAGTGAATAAAATAATAAATCCATGAATTAGAGAGGAAAACAAGCACGAAAAGTGTGAAAGGGGTTCACTCTGATAGAAAAAGAGTAGAAATCGATTCATAGGCAAAATAATTAGAAAACGAGTGAATAAGCGATTAAATGCATGAGAAGTCGTTGAACTCGATGAAAATGGGTCTAATAGCCTAAGAGCAATCGAATTACGCAGCGTACGATAGCAGGAGGCGTGGGAATCGATGGCGGCGGCGGCGGAGGGGGCTAAATCATGAGAAATTCAATGGAAAATCACACAAAGGCTAATTCTTATTGAATATCAATCAAAATAGTGATTGCATCGAAATTTCAATAAATTAAAGAGAAAATCAGGCCAAATCAGCCCAATTTCATTGAAAATCACTCCAAAGTCCCTTTCTTAAAGAAAACATTGCAAATTAGCGCTTGAATAGAAGAAAATCGAAATTTTAACAACGCAATAAGAAATTTCTGCGAAATAAGCGTAATTTCATTGGAAAATCACATATGGGCTAATTCCGAATGAAAATTAATCAAAATCGCTTCGATTGTACCACCGATTGAGGCGTAGGGAGCGCTGGAGGAGGCGGGAGAGGGCCAGGACCCTGCGGAGCAATGTACGCTGGCGTAATCGCTCCCGCTGAGTGAAATTGAGTGAGAATAAGAGGAAAATGTAGAGAATTTCAAGGGAATCAAGAAAACAATGGAATCATAAAGAATTTTGAGAAATCGCTCCCGCTGAGTGAAATTAAGTGAGAACAAGAGGAAAATTGATGGGAATTTCAAAGGAATAAAGAAAACAGGTTAATTGGATGCACATAGTGGGAAATCCAAGATAAATTCGAAATGAGAGTAAAAGTTCAAACACGGTGCTAACACAAAGCCAATACGCAATAAGGAATCACTGAATTACAAAGTTTTGAGGGGGAATTTGCAGAAAAATCATCGACAAGAGTAAAATTTTACGAAATTATTCATTGCAGCAAAATTTTCAATCACTGCTCGAAAACAATCAAATAAACTGTTAAATAGTTTGATTTAACGCTCAAAATAATCAGCAAATCCCTCATTTAACGCGTACGGAGCGGCGCCAAGAACGTGGGAACAATGGTCGCGGCAGGACAGTGCGAATAGAGCGCAATATCGTCGAACCAGACCGTTGGAGAGCCCCCCGATTGCGTTCCCTGGAAGGAAATCGATCGGAAGGCCATGGGCGGCACACGCGACACAAAACCCGTGAATTGCGACCATCTGTGCGAGAAGGAGTGAGGAAATTGAGTGGAAATTATGAAGAGAGTGAATTGGGACCATCTGAGAGAGAAGTAGTGAGAAAATTGAGTGAAATTAAAAGCAGGGAACATAACCGAGCAATAACAAAAAGGAAGATGAAATTTCAGTGAATTGCGACCATCTGTGAAGGGAAAATGAGGAAATTGAGTGGATTATTAAATGGGGAGTATGTAAAAAGGGAAATATGTGAATTGGGACCATCGGAGAGGGGAATATGAGGAATTTGGAGGGAATCTGAGAGATTTACTCAATATTGAGAAGCAAAATATTGAAAAAGTGGAAAATTGAAAATAATTTGTTTTTCGATTCAAAAATTAATTTCTTCCATGGAAATCGTAAAATTCCACTAGAAATCACTCGAAATCTCAACAAAAACTCGTTGAAACCATTGAAAACAATGGAATCGAAGCGCACTGAATGCGGAAAGAGTTCTGCTTGTTGGGAGGAATATTCACTGGTTTTTTAATGTCTCCACCACCGATTAGGCCGAGATTCAGCGAGAGATTCACCCAGGAAGTGCCTCCGTAGACTCTGCCAAGCAAATTCAATGAGAATTAAGGAGAAGGAAGTGAAAAATGAATCAAATTGAAGAAGAAACAAGATTCGAAGTTGAAACGCGTGAAAAGGGCGAAAAATTGAAGTGGAAACGAATTCCATGAGAAAACAGGTGAAAATGAGAGGAGAAACGAATTTACTGATGAGAATTAAGTTGGAAAATGACGTGAAAATGAATAAAATTGGGGGAGAAATAAATTCACCGAGAAACGAGCTCGCAGAGTTGAAAACATATTTAAGAGTAAATGAATACATTGAGAATTCGCCGAATTCAATTGAAAAAACGCGTGAAACGCTAAAATAACTCCAAATCGAATTGAAAATGAGAGATTTTCACATTGATAAGGCGATAAACCGAAAAACGCACTGGAATTCAATGCCATCGAAAGCGGTCGTGGAATACGAGTCCGCATCGCTGCCTGAGTTCAGAGAGAGCGCCGAACTCCAGCCTAAATGAATCAGAAATGAGAGTTATGAAGATTCAGAGAATAATGATGAGAAATGAGAGGTTCGATGAGGATTTCAATGATACTAAGAAAGGGAATCTCGAGGGAAATCAAGAGAGAAACACGAAAATCGAGAATAGTTCACTGAATCTCATTGAAATGCACCTGAACAGTTGAATAAACTCTCAATTCTAATCATTCGCACCATTGGGGCACGTTTAGGCGAGCGAATTGTACATAAATATAATACTCGAACGCAAAACAAGGAAAATTGACAATAAAATTCGAAATAAGTAAATAACTTCAAATTTCATTCCAAATCTCCTCCAAACTCTAAATCTTATCCATTCGCACCATTGGAGCACGTGTAGGCGAGCGAATTCACGCCCGAGACCGCGTGTTGCGTGGCCTGGAGATTCACCACGCTGCCCCAGCTCCAGTCCTTCCACGGCGCATTCAATCCATCGCTAAACACGCGCACGGGCGCGCAGTTGGGCTGCGGCGCATAGGGCGGGGGGTTAAAAGGCGCAGGCTGCCATCCAGAGGGCAAATTCGGCGGATCGTGGCGCTCAAAAGCGATTTCCACAGGGATCTGAGGCGCTGGAGGGACATTCGTGGGCGGAAAATCGCCCGCAGGAGGGACCCAGGGCGACTCATTGGGCGGTAAAACGGTGGGAGGGGTCTGAGGCGTATTCGTGCAGAAACCGCCGGTGCAACCGGGGCCCGAGGCTGTGACGTAGAAGAAAGGGCCAAAGTTGAGATTAAAGAGGTATTCGCCCTGGCGACGATAGTAGCCGTGAATCTGAGAGAAAGAGTGAGGTTAGGATGTGAGAAAGTGAGAAGAGAGGTGAGATGAGAGGGAGGCGTGAATCTGAGAGAAAGAGAGGGGTTAGGATGAGAGGGAGGCGTGAATCTGAGAGAATTGAGAGACAAATATCGAAGAAAATGTGATTTTGTGAGGGCAAAATCAGGTTCAGAAGGGATAAAATTGGAAATTCGTGAAACAATAAATAACGAAAGCAAAACAAATCAAATTCACACTCAATTCCAAATTTCGAGAGAAAAATACGCACGGAATCAAGATGAGGGCACAGGCGGATGTAGAAGAAGCCCGCAGAGGAGTCCCAAAAGTATTTCATGCAGTCCGCCTGCGACAAGAGGCCCGAATACGATCCCGCGGCGGTTACAGGGGACTTCGGCGCTAAATGGTGATAAAAATCAGAGCGAAAACAGCAGGGGATTTAGGAGTTGAATTGTGAATAACAATCAATGATAACTCAGCAGAGGATATTAGGAGTTGAATTGTGAATAAATCAGAGAGATAAAGAGCAAAGAGACTGAGAGTGGAAAATTAATATTTATTATAAATCATATGAAAAAGCACGACGTACTGTATACCTCAAAAATCAAAAAGAAAGCGAATACCTCAACTAATTTGCAAAAAAGTATGGGAAATGATTAATGAACTCGCAAGCAAGAGAAATACGCACTCCCCCACTGCGAATACTGCACAGTGAAGGTGGTGGAGGCCGGATAGCGCACCGCGACGAGAATCGATCGGCCGTGAGGGACGTTATCGACGCGAATCGTCAGCGAGGTCGGGGAGCCCTGGATAATGGGAGTAAATACGAAAACAGAGCGAAAAAGAGGTGCAAATTCGGGAAATTGAGGAAAACGCAAATTCTCAAAAAGGACAGAGAGCCTTCGATAAGTTGCTTGAAAAATAAGCGAAAGTTTCAGAGGGAAATATTGAAGAAAACAAGCGAATCACTTTTTAATTCGAAAAAATAAGGTCCAATTGCCCAGGAAACATGCAACTATGGAAACAAAGGGAAAAAACAGATGATAATTCACAAGAATAACAAGCAAACTCGATTGAATTCATTAGAAAATTGGTCTACTTACCTGGAGCATGTGTAAATACCAGCCAATGTTGCCAATGGGCGCCACCACGCCCGTATTGGGCGTGAGGACCGTGTAGTGCGGTCCAGAGGGCAGATCGGGACCCCAGAGGTGCAAATGGCCCACCACAGGGCGCACCGTGGCTGAAATAATGAAATTAGGGGGAGAATGGGGAACTCAATCAGAAATAACGTATTCTGGCAAAATTAACCGATAAACATGTGAAAATCTCAAAATGAGATTTAAATCCATCAAAAAATAACGTACTCTGGCCAAATTTACTTCGAAAATAACTGAAACGTGTGAACCTCTCAAATTCAAATAAAAATAACAAAAACAACGTACTCTGGCCAATCCCCAGCGTTTCGCTATTGGTGCTATCGTCCATCACGCCTGGGACGCTGATTTGCAGCACACCAACCTCAGTGTTCTTCATGGGGCACGACCAGCAGCCCTAGGAAAGCAAATAAGGGGTGAAAATAGAGGAAATCACAGGGAATTTGAGTGAACAATGAAAATTATCAGTGAAATCGATGGGAAAAACAAAATGTCAATGAAAAATCTTTAAAATCCTAAATTTAGGCTTTCAAAATAATGATCAATTCAAAAAATCATATATTTGCGAGAGAAAACAGAGAATTCGAAATGATTTTATAAAATCCACTGGAAATACACGCTCGCCCATAAAAAAACTCAAATAATCACAAGAGAATACCCATTTATCATTAGAACACTGCGAATAAAAGTCAAATTCATAATATCCCAAAGCGAATTGAGTTTATCAACTCTAATCAAAAGGAAACTTGAGAAAATACCCATTTATCATTGGTGCACTGCGAATAAATGCGAAACTCATTATATCCAAGGCGAATTCAATTTAGCAATGAGAAAATCAAAGGGTTAACAAAGGAATACCCATTTATCATTCGTGCACTGGGAATTAATCTGCCAGAGACCCGCAGAGCCGCTTTTGCCATCGCCAATCGCCCCAATGAGCGTTTTGACGCCCGAATTCGTCGTACACGTCGAATCAAAGTCCACAATGTTGAAATTGCGCGAACTGCCATGAAAATTCGTGTAAATATGGAGAAAACAGTGATGAAATTCAAGTGGGGCGAAAATATCGCTTATTTTCAATGATAAATTCATTGAGATTAAAATCATACAATTAGAACTGTTTCAATGAGAAAATTTTGTGAAATATTAGAGATTACATGAACGACTATCATCATTACTATGAGAAAAACTATTCTGGCAAAGATAATAAATTCTTGAGAAAATTAATTGAACACAAGTCAAACCTTCCGCTGTCGTTATTGTCGTGGCCCACGCGATTCGCCATGGAGGAATTCACCCATTTGCACGCCGCGACCGCGTTGATTCCTTGACGCTTATACCTAATTAAAGGTGAAGAATTGAGTAAAATTTCGATTTCAGAAATATTCAATGGAATTAGAGTGATTCATTGGAACTATTGAGAAAATGGAGTGAAATAAAGGAGAAATCGCTAATTTCACACAAATTCGATCTGAGAGCGTGCATTTCCCTTGAATTGTGATAGATATATAAATACATGGTGTAAAAATAAATAATAAATGAGCGATAAACGAACACATCCGAGTGCGTCATGGAGTGGAAGGCAAAATAGCGAGGACTGTTGAAATTGCGAAAGGTCACATCGTGCATCACGACCTTTACGTCCGTATCGTAGAATAACATGCTATAATAACACAATATTAGGCTATTAATACGAAATTTATCGATTTAGAGGACAAATGGGTGACTTCAATGGAAAATTGAAAAGAAAAACGTGGGAATTTTCTTTAAAAATGTCACCTTTTGCACAAGAGAAAAAATTGCAATACAATATTATCCTAAATGTATGGAAATAATACAATATTCGGTTAATAATACGAAATTTATCGATTTAGAGGACAAATTGGTGACTTCAACGTGGAAAATTAAGAAAAAATAAAAAGGCGGGAAAACGGTTGACAAATGACACCTTTGCACAAAGAAAATAAGAGAAAAAACACCATAATACCTTATTATGCTAAATGCTTTCATAGAAATGACAAACGGGGACTTTAGGGCGAAAAATGAATGAAAAAACGAAAAAAAGGCGGGAAAATGATCAATGCCATAAAATATTCACCATATTCATTTCAATTCCTTGGCAATTGCAATTAACATAATAATTGAGGTGTACCCATAGAGAATTTGCCAATCATTCGAAATGGGATGCGACGGATTGGGCGTATCAGCGTCAATGAGGCCGTGAACGATGGAATCATCGTGGAAGAGCTCTGCGCCTCGCGACGTATCGTGCACCTCGAAATTGATCAAATCCATGCTAAGAAAATGAAGCAAAATGAATTTAGCTCCTGAATTCCTTTTGAAACATTAAATTTCGATGAAGTCAGAGCGAAAAATCAAGGCAATGAATAATTTTGACTTTTTCAATGAAAATCACTATGGATTTCTCGTATACCTCGTAATTGATCAAATCCATATTAATAGAAGAGAGCAAATGCAATAGGATATCGATTTCCAAGTGAAAAATTAAAATTTGATGAAATCTCAGCGAAAAATTAAGGAAAATAATAATTTCTTGTTTTCGAGTTTTTCAACGAAAATCGCCATGGATTTCACTTTAAAACTCAAAATTAGGCTCTGTGTGATCATAAAACGCACCGTTTGCCCCAATCATTCACGCCTGCGTTGCACTGCCAGACTTTGGTGTTGTTAAAGACGAGATACGCTGGATCGCCATTGTACTTAGTGTCGCGGCCCTCGACGATGCGGCCCGAGTAATACTGTGAATATTATTGATTATATTTAGTATTCAGGTGAAAAATGATCGAAAAATGCTTTCAGGTTGAGAAAAGGGTGAGCAATACTGTGACTAGTATTGATTCTTGAAGAAATAATAAACAATGAGAATTTTTTTGATATAACTTAGGTAGATAAATGGGCGAATCATACTGCGAATATTATTTATTATTTATTATTTAGAAGGTGAAAAATGATCGAAATATGATAGAGGGGAGATAAAAAGGGCGAATAATACTGTGAATTAATTCAGTTGAAAAATGGGCTAGATATATCATGAAAGGAAGAAAATACTAATGAATCACGCATAATAGATTCAATAGGAAAACGCACCGTGAGCGCGCCAGAAGCGTTCTGAGTGAGCAGACCGCCGACGTACATGCACGAGCCATCGCCCCTAGATCAAATGATAAGATGAGTAACGCGCTGAGGAGGTGATAATGAAGCGAATAAATGAGAGAAAAACCGCTAAAGAGTGTGAAAATCGAGAATAATGAATGAAAAACCGCCAAAAAGAGTGCAAAATGAGAAACTCTAGAAAACGACAATAAAAGGCTCAAAACAGCGCAAAAATGAATTAAAAACAACGAAAACTTTGTTAAATCAGTGGGAAATCGATAGAACGCTCTTTTAACGAGTACATTAATCAACAATCAAAGGAGATACCCGCCAAAAGTGAGAAAATCGAAATACTCGAGAAAACGACGAAAAGTCTCAAAAACAATGAAAATCTTCTCAAATTAGTGAGAAAACAAAATGGAACTATTTTAACGAGTATATTAGTCATTAATGCAGTGAAATACCAGAAATAACCCGCCGAATGCGCGGTATTTCCGTCGAAAAGGAGCGTGGGACGCTCCTCGGGCACAATCGAACTCTTTCCATAGGAAAGTCCCGTTACCGCGGGCAAATTCGGAAAACCTACATTTATTTGATTATAAATAGGGTAAAAATAGACCAATAGGGCAAATAGAGGTCAGAATAATGAATAGAAGGAAGAAAATGAAAAAATGCAGTGAATAATTGAATTTACGCACTGATGATGAGCTCGTTTCGAAAATATTGAAAAAGCAGTGAGAATTAGAAGCAATAATGAGATTCGCGGAGAAATGAAGAAAATAATTGAATTTACGCAACGATGATGAGCTAAATTCGAAATAAAACGCAAAATTCAGTGAGAACAAAAAGGTATTAGGAGAATAGAGGAGACTTGCAGAGTTATTGAGTTTTCGTACCGAAACCACTCCAGCCGCCTGAGGCCGCATTGCCGACAATGATATTCATGGCATTCGAAATGTAGAAGCCCTATGAGATATTAATTAGCTTAAATGGATCCAAAGGGAGGTATTTAAGTAAATATAATGTGAATAAGCTTTCATTGAAGGCGATGGAGCTAATTCTGAGAAAACCGAGTTAATTCTGAGGAAACTGAGTTAATTCTGAGGCAATGGAGTTAAGTGGAAGGGATTTGAGTTAATTGTGAGGCAATTAAGTTAATTCTGAGGCAAAATAATGAAATTCTAAGCGCACAGCAGCGGAATGATCGGCCGGCTGAACTGTCGTTGATCCCGAGTAGAAATACTCACCTAACCATTCCAAAATCAGAGTAAATTCACAATGGACTCCAAATAAAATCAGATCATAACGATTATTAATGTATTTATAGGAATTGAGTGCAGAATCACAGGAAATTCAAATAATAAAAGATAATAGTGTCTTTCTTGGAATTAAGCGCAGAATCACAGTAAATTCCAAATGGACTCCAAATAATAACAGATAATAATTCAAATAAAGGAATTATGGAGCGAATAGGGGGGAAATACCGGTCTGTGAGCCGCCAGGAGGGCCCGCAGGAGCGCCAATGGGCTTAATGTAAGCGGCCAAGTTGAACATGATGACGTTTTTCTCCTCGTTGCCATCCTCGCTAATCAACACGCACAATAAGTCAAATACGCAATAATACACAAGAAAAATGTATTTAATTGACGTCAAATAAACAAAGATTAAGAAGTAAAATGCATTTCGAAGTCGAATACGAGCTGACATCAGGCGAAAAATAAGGTCAATATTTGTACCGCACAACACGTCAAATACGCAACAATACACAAGAAAAAGGCATTTAGAAGAAGAAGAAGAAGAGCTGAAAATGGGCGAAATTAAGGTCAGAAGTCGAATAAGAGCTGAAATTGGGCGAAATTAAGGCCAATATGAAAATTTTGAGAATGAGGGGAAGCGGACAGGTAAAAACAGTTTCCATTCACATTGTAGGCGACATTGCGCAGAATGCGCGTGCTGTTCGTCGCGTGGATGACAATGCAGCGAAATTGCGCGTGCACAATCGCATTATCAGTGAAATAGGACGTTGGATTCTCGTTTGTCAAGTGGAAATGCAGCGGATAGCGGCCCATGGTGTTGAATTGGCCCATTTCGTTGAGTTGCACGCCAGAGACACGACCTTGGCCCCTAATGACACTCGAATCAGTTCACAAATACAAAAATTAGTAAATTTGTGAGAAATCTCATGGCAGAATGTGATTTCCAATGAAAAAAGGGAGAAAATAATCAAATAGTTAAAAAAAATAGTGAAAATTATAAAAGTAGCGAATTTAGCGATTTTTCCACTCAAAAAACTAGAAATCAATGGAAAATGATATAAATTATTACGTACATGATCATAATATGTCCGCCAAAGCCATTATTCGCCGTGCCATTGCCGTAGATGAAAATTCGCCGCGATAACAGGGCCACCTCGCTCTGGTACTCTTTTCCTCCATAGTGCAAATATTTCAACGGGAAATCCAGCTCAATCGCACTGAAATACCCTCCATTAGACAAAGAACTCTATTTAATTTTATAAATTGGAGCGATTGGAGCGGACTTTCCATTTACGGCCGTGATTTGGCGCATTTCGTTCTGGTCCTCAATGAGGTCCTTGTAGATCGAGGTCGTAATCAAAACGTATTGACCCACCTCCCAATTCACGCTGTCTTGCAAATGGATCACACGATCACCTAGTAATAAACATATAATTATTAAAAAACGTTGAGAATAAGGACGTCAAATCGAAAAATAAAAAAATTGCTAAATACAACGAAACTCGTTGAAATTTCGATTGGAAATATAGAATAAAACAATGCTATCGAATATATACAATATTATTATGATATAGATATTAATACCTGCATAGCCGTGCGTCGCCAGGCGTGTCCACGTGGGGAAAAACTGTTTTCCGTGCATTTCGAGAACGCCCGAAGAGGTCACACCAAGGCCTTTAGTGCCCAAATTCGAATTCGGCATCGGCGAACCAATGGCACCGCCCAAGAAGAAGATTTCTAGAGATTACATAAGATTACAGTGTGTTTATAATTAATTCAAACGAGTAGAGCAATTGATGAAGGAAAATTTAAACATTGTTGAATTTCTCCAGTGTTTTTATTGTTTTAGAAGCTAGGTAAGGCAAAAAATGCAAAGAAATTTGAAAAAGAAGTAAAATTCTAAGGATTAAATAAGATTAGAGAAATAAATAAAGGAAATCTTAAAATCGTTAAATTTCTCCATTGTTTTTCAGTGAAAGGCAAAGAAAACCGAGAAATTCACAAATGGGGGTATTTTCGCACGAATTTTGGAGAAGACTTTGCAGGATTCCGCTCCAATGCGAAATTTGCCCTGGACGAAGATGTTGCGCACGTTCAGAGTGATTGGGGCATCGGCGAAAATGAGCTCAGAGGTCTACAAAGGAAGATATTCAATCCAAAAGGAAGATATTTAGTCCAATGAATTTTCCAATGAATTTATCAATGAGAACACAATGAATATGCTTGACTTTTTAAGTATAAACGTTAAATCTTGTATTCAATAAAATAGAGGGGAGAATTAACGCATATTTGAGGAATCGAGTGAATTAAAGGGGAAAATGAAGCGCACCGCGGGGACGATAATCGTATCGTAGCCCTCGGCGTGAAAGGAACACGAGGAAACGAGAACTTTCACTCCCGCGGGCAAAGTGACGTTTGAACCCGCCTAAAGAGTGCGAATTAAGCGAGGTAATCGATCAGAGTGACGAAAAATGAAGGAAAGCTCGAAAATGAGGATTGTTCTTCCTTTGCAGAGATAAATCGAGATAAAGTCTGAAAATCATTGAGGTAAGGAAACGTGAGGCCGATCCATTCAGCACACATGATAACTATGTACGAATGGAAAGAATAGTGCAGCGAAAGGGCATAAAGGGCGCTTTGGAGTGGGGAAACAAGCGAGTCAAAGTTTGCCTGGGACTCAACTCCAAAACGTCACGATTGAAAAGAAGAATGACGAATTCGAACCCGTGAGACATAAAGAAGATAATATTTCACATAGGCGTCATAGAAATGGAAATGAAAGCAAGATTGATTTGCGTGGAGAGGAGAAATTACGAAAAGAAAAAGATGGAAATAGGAATTCCGATTTTTGGGACAGCGATAAAATAATCCCAAGAACACAAGGGAATCAACCAATAACCCAATGAAATTCAAGATAAAATAGAAAGCTAGATATTTCAAAGCAAACTAGGGCATACAGCAGGGACAGAGCCGCCCCAGGTCGCCGGATCGTGCCAGTTCTGCAAACTCGCCTCCTGCCACGGACAGGCGCTGCGTGGGTTCGCATCAGGCCCCGCCATTTTCCAGGTGGATGCCAGCTCTGACGCCTGCGTAAGACGAAAGGCGGGTGCGGGCGGGTTCAAGGGCGGAGAGGTCGGGGCATTGTCGAAGGCCTCAGGGTCGACATACGAATTGCTCGAGCACGCGGCCCAGGCGATCGCTACGAGTGCTGCGAGGAGCACGAGTGTGAATACACGCATGCGTGATGCGCACCGTGTGTGAGAAGAGACTGAGCGAGCGCTCGGGTCGCCGTGGTCAGTGCAACTTTCTGAGGCAGTTGTTTTGCAAAATTAATGAAAACACGCGAAATCTTGATTTCTTTCATTACTATGAAGTAGGGTAAAATACTACAGCAAACTCACTCAGAAACTGATCAATGGTCGACGCATTGACGCCAGGCGCGCGGATAAACTCGTTCCAAAAGGAATTGTGAACGCCGTAGATTCCACTCTCAGCGTAGACTTTCGAAATGCTTGGTGCGGGCCAATAAGCGTCGCTATTGCTCTGTATGAAGCATTTCCTGGCTCTACTGAGAAAGAAACTGGGCTGATATGCGCGCGCAGCGGCGATATAGCTCAGGGAAGAAGGATACGTGCCCAAAAAGAGGTCCGATAGTGAGAGCATCCACTGGTCGAAGATCACGCTGAATTTGTCATCGTGATCGGGCGTTGCCTGAATCAATTGATGCACCAAACGATGTGAAAAGTGTGTTTCGAAGATGCTACGCATGCGCTTATTGTCACAGGCGAGAAAAACTCGCCAATCGCGCGAATCTTCGGCCAACTTCAGTCTCAGGGTCTCATTGATGCACAAAATCGCATTTTTCGCCACATTCTCCACAGAATCGACAAAATAGCCCTCCCTGCCAAAGCCATAGCGAATATGAACACCCACCGTGTAATATGGCTGAATATTCTGTGCGTAAAACGCGCCAATGGCCTCCAATTTCTCGCGCTTTGGAATCAGCAGCAAATTCGCCAAAAGTCCAATGGGACGCATGCCAAAATGGCCAATTAACAGCTCTCTATATCGTGGATTCGAGTATAAGAAATGAATTAGAGCGCTAGAGCAGATACAGGGGTCGTAATAAACGACATTTGCATTGCCAAAGTATTCGGTGAGGTTGCCAGAGACGAAAACCGTGATATTCGGCCCTAAACTCGCAGTGGCCACGTCAATCTCTTTGGTCGAATTGTAAGGAATCAGTTTTCGATTGACGTGATAATAGGAAGCCATCAAATCGGTCCCTTGATTGGGTTTGTAGGTTTTCGTCGAGTCCATATCGACGAGAATTCGCTTTGAGAGAAACGCCACAATGACGCAATTGAGGAAATACACCTATCGCAAAAATGTAGTAAATATAACTACGTATCACTATTAGAGGAGAAAATATCTAAAGGGATGAATTCTCGGCGAAAAATAAAGAATTTGTGGTTCAGGACGAAAACTCGATAGAAAATTAAAGAAACAGCAATTAAACCTGAGAGTTGCCATGGCCGCCGTCAGTGCCACAACGGAGATATTTGCCATTCGCTCTCGCATCCCTAGTCCAGCCCTGGAGAGCCACAATCGCCGATTTGCGCTGTTCGGCGTCCTCCAAGAACGCTGACGAGAATAATAGATTCGGACTCGCGGATTCGGAATTCGCTCGCGAGGGACCGATATTCGGTAGTAATACACTGATATCGAGGTAGTGTGTTGCTTGGAGAGCGTAATAGGAGGCTAACGCGATGGATACCGCAGAAAAAAGGCCGACAAGGGCCAATCGAGACCAGGTCAGGCGGCCACTGCGGGATTCCATGAAATTCTCAGTGGAAACTAGCTAGAAGTCACCTGCGAGCTCTCTATAATAAGGAATATGGAGATGAGATTTTTATTGTATGGTAGGCATGTCTGTACTGGTTCACAGAAACGAATGAATTAAAATTGGGGTCAAGGACGAGCGATTGGAGAAAAATGATGGAAAAATGATTCACAAACGTAGAAATCGCGCTATGTCGTCAATAATCGTGAATAATCAAAAAATGTATTGATTTATGTTGCCAATTTAAAGCAAGTTAGGTGAGATTTACGCACATTGAGCTTCATGGCAATTAAAATTCATCAAAAGAAGAGTGATTGCCCTGCAGTTGACCTTGTCATTCAACTCCGTCCCCTTCAAATCAGAGGTATTTCGACCAATAAACTAGCATAGAATTTAGTACTCACTAAATGAAACACTTCAGATGATCAAACGAGCCACAGAACCGACTTCATTAGATATTGAAGTGAATTTTGTTTATTTACAGGGCACCACTTGCCAAATTCGCCAGTGATCGATGAAATTAATATCAACGGAGGCGCAAAACGCATATACACTGTAAGAAAACTAATCGATCACTAACGAAGCTAATTATCAGGCGGATTGCGCGCAGAGCTCCTTCAGAGCAATGATCACAATCGAAATATCATCTTCCGAGCCCGCTAAGCGCGCCTCCTTTTCGAGCGCTGCGGCGACCTCTGAGGGCGATTTGCACTTGCGCGCAAATTGATTCACGAGAGCAATCTAATTTAAAGGGAATATTAATGAAAACTTGGCCGAAAAGTGATTCGCAGTGGGAAAATGGAAAAAACGCTCAAAATTCTCAATTTGAACCAAAATCCAACAAATTTAACTCGAATCATGCCAATACTACTATTAGAGTTAATTATTATAAAAATAAATCTATATATCAAGCGTACGACGCGCTTAGAGCTCAGGGCGTCCCAGAGGCCATCGGAGGCCATAACGATATACGAATCGAGCAGACTGTCGACGCTAAACACGCGAATTTCAGGCTCTGGCGAAACAATCAGCGGCTCTGAGCAACCCAGACGACGCGGCGAAGGCTTTTGACTGTAATAGAATCAATGAGAATAAGTTTTGGATGGGAATGAGAGAATTAAGTGGAGAAAAGTACGTCGGATTGCGCGCGAGCATGTCCTCCTCGTATTTCAGCTCACGATCGCCAAAAGCACGCGAACACATCAAAACCTAATAAAATATTACTTTAAATGCATTGTAAGATGAATAAGAAGCGCAGGAGAAGGAAACGAACGTCGTTGACTCGGCCTGATTTGGAAATGAAACCGCCAGCCTGTTCGACGCGCTCGCGCTCACAGGGGCGATCAGGGCGATGATCGACTGAGAGCGCAAAGTGACGCACTGGCTCCTTGAAGTGGAAATACGTCAATAATGGGTGAAATGGAAGCTCCAGTGAGCGCAGAGAAGTGAATGAATGAGGGTAACCAGAAGGCCAAGGGAAACGAGTGAAAAAAACTCCAAATGATCGAACAATCGCATAATTCACACACTAATAGCATTTGACACCAATTATACTTCCTGAGAAATAGATACGAGGGAATGATAAGTGAAATTGCAAAACACGATCGAAAAAAGGCGCACAGGAGAGCCGCTCTTGGCCTTGGCGAGAATCGCGCGACAATCGCCGAGATTTGCGCAGTAGATTTTATCACGGAAGATCACAACGCTGTTGCACACGGCGCCGCTAAGATAGGCAACAAAATGAGGGAAAATGAGCAGAAATCGAAGCAAAATAAAGGAAATAGTCAAGCATCGTACCTCCAATCGTTTTCCGAGCGCAGGAGGCGCACAATCTCCTCCTCTGTGCGTTTAAAGCCATTTTTGAGCGCGTTGACGATAATATCATCAACCGGGCCCTTGGCGTTGCGGATCGCTTTCTTTACCGCATTCGAGAAAATGTTCTTTGGAAGGTGCTGCTCAAGATACGTTGACGTTAACGAGCCAGAGTGTCCGTCGCAGACCGCAAAGAACGCCACGGGTGCTAAATGGTACAATGAGTATACTGATATCGTGAAAAGTGGAGAAGCTGGCGATTGAGTGAAGATTGAGGCGAAACAAAGCCAAAATGGAGTTGACGGCAAATCGGCTTTGAAACGAAATGGGAAATTCAACCAGGGACATCAGGAGCAACTCAAACGCAGCAAAAATAACTCTAATGTTCAACTGATATCTTTTGGAGGTTACGGGAAGGCGAGAGGAAGGGCTTGAGAATGGAAATAGACGCAACGGGGGTACGAGCAGGCAAACTTCGATTGAAAACTCTAAACAGATGCTGATATGAAGAAGTTTCGCAGGGGAAACTCGATATCAAATATATTAGAGTGTATAAATTGGCAATGGGCAAAGATTAGATGCATTCCAAAGGAGAAAACCAAAATCGGAACAACGAATGGTGACGTCTCCTGAGTTCATCCAAATTTCCGAGAACAACGTCTTCGAGGGCGAGGAAAAGCGAATTTAAAGTCGTGAAAATACGAATTATTCATAAAACATTTGCAAATTAGTCGCGCTGAGGGGGTGGAAGGGAGAAAACGGCGCCACGAGCAGGCAAGGAAGGAATGCAAAACAAGACGCTGAGCCCTTCCACGGCATCATTCCCACGAATCGAAAGCAGAATCAGGCGTGAATAGCGCACATCCGTCAGCAGCTGCAAAGTAAGTCGGGAGGGCCACGACTCGGTCTTCGCTGGCTGCGTGTGACAGGCCCGTGGAGCTGTGTATGCCCCAGTCGCGGATTTGGATGCCGAGAGACTCCAGTGGCTTACACGGACTCTATAGGATACTGGCCGAGCACTCGGGTGCCCTTCTGGGTGCAGCTGGCCAGCAGGGCGCTGCGTTTTCTTGAAATCGTCAACCGCTTGTCCGTTTCACGACTCTTTGCCACTCAATTCACTCAAACTGCGCTGAAATGGGGCCACTCAATCAGCGCAACCATTCCCTATCGTAAGTAATCACTTTTACATCATAATTCAGTCTAAATCAACACGCAGTCACGCAAAGGCCTCATTTCTTCGACGCCGTGGTGGGAAAGTCGAAGTAGGGGTCCATAAATTGCTTGTACAATGGACTCACGGATAGCTCTGCGGACGTCGAGATCGTCTTCATCATCTATTAAAAGAGGGGTTTAATTATTTGATAAAAGAGAGGAAATTAGAGCATTTATGAAGGAAAATAAAGCGGAAAAAGGTCGTCATAATACCTCGTCAAAGAAAATGCGACGCCGCTCGACGGTCATGTCGCTGAACGTGCGAAACATGGACTTATTCGGAAAGGCACCCACTGTAGCGTGTATGGACTAAAACAACTCATGAGAAACGCGAATGGAGGTCGAAATCGGCAAAAACAAAGGAAATCGACAAAAGTCGAAAATTCTCCTCGAAATCGTCGCAAAAACGCTCTAAAATCGCAATAATGCACATATCATGTGATAGTGTATTATGATAAACGTACGGGTAGGCTCTCATAGAGAAATTTGAATTGTTTGTAGCGCCGCCAAACGGTCCGAGGCACGCCGCTCACGTCAATGAACTGGAAAAACGCACCAGTGAGCCGAACCACATGAAAATCACCTTCTGATTATTGATAAAATAATATAGGACATTCTTATAAGCGTTACTAGACGTAAGACGTGGCTAGGGCCATAAATCATCCGGAACGAAAATGAGGTCCAGGCGCAAGGCGAAATCACAAAATGCACACGATTTCAAGCAAAAATCAACCATTATCACCAATAATCGCGTCAGAATTTAGCGCACGGAGACACCAAACTCAGAGTGGCGATCTTTGCCGTCGGTCTCTTGAACCTGGTCCACGGCGACCTTGGAGATCTCGGCCATGGTCCCTCAATCCAAGGGAAAACACAATGATTTTCCGTTTTGGATTTTTGGAGAAAACTACGCGAATTGAAGGGCTAATTTCTTCAGGACATGCGTATGCTCCATATGGCGATGTAATCACGGGGCCAGAGGTGGAATTACGATTTATTTGAGCGATAAAACAGCGCAAGCAGAGTCCTATAATTTTATTCCTTGGAGTAGCGATTGTAGTGCAAATCGTTCATATCGTCCGCTGACATCTTCGTCCAGCCATTCTCGTGCACATGGTACACTAGCACAGACCCATATCAGTAACATAATCGAGTGAATACAGCAGAAATTCAGAGAAACAAAGGGAAACGAGGCAAGAACTAAAACATTAAAACTTCTGAGAAAATCCGAGATAGAAATGCCTCAAAGAAGTTAAATGATCGAGAATTACGCATATATTATTGGTTATCGTGAGAATTAGAGGAGAATACCGTTAATTGTGCCGCCAGAGTACGCATCACGGTGCGTCGCGTGGTAAATCGCTCGGCGACCCAATTCCGCGGCCTATCGAATGAAATCCCAATGAAAAACATATAAAAAGAAAGATGAAAATCTATATGAGATCAAATAATGAAAATAGTGAAAATAATGAAAATAATTGAAAAATTCCAATGAAAATCATATCAATACAGAGAAAAAAACCTGTTATTGATAAGAAAATGAAAATAATTGAGAAATTACCTCGTCGACCGTGAGATCAGGGCGATAGCCGCTGTCGAGCACGCCGTACGCGTACGTTGATCCGGAGCCCACGGAGAAGCGCTGGCCCTTGAGACGCGTGCCATCATCGTCAACATAGAAGAGATGGGGACCCTATTAGAAAGAAATTAGATGGGATATAAGGCTCTAAATTGAAGTAAAGGGAAAAGAATGGAAAAATAGAGAATTCATTGAATTTTTCAAAGAAACGAACAATAGAGAGCTCAAATTAGTGTTTCAGTCAAATTTAATAAGAGATACGCATATAATTGCAAATTTTAGTTAGCAAGAGAGCGCACAGTCTTGTCCCAGCCCGTAATCATCGTGCCCATCGAAAGGCCATAGTTGCGATAGCTGTACGTAATGTTCGCAAGCAGTTTCGAGGCTGCGGCCACGGAGATGCGCTCCTTGTTCTCGAGCTCCCAGAGGCGACATTGACGACCTAAGGATTAGCGAAAAAACGGTGAGATTCGTGAGAAGAATTGCAAAAAAGTAAGAATCGAGACCTCAATGAAGAAAAACTCGATGGAAAGGAAGAACGCAAGCAGGAAGCAAACTATTGATCAAATCGAATAGAAGAGCTAAATTATCGATTACTGGTGACGATTTTCCCTCGAAATACGACGAAACAGTCGAGGAAAGAGCAAAACAAAGGTGAATTGAGACGGACCAAGTTCGCGTTCCCAGAAAGAACAGTCAGCGGCGCCGCCTGCCATCGTGCCAAGCAGATATGGATTGATTTCAATGACCTTCTTCACGGTCTGGCTCGCTAGCGAGGGAAGAGCGCGTCAGGAACGAGAAACAAGGAAAAATGAATGCTGACGACAAATTCGAGGTCACATTTTAAAAAGTGCTAAAAACCCCAGCAAACAGCAACCAATCAACTCAAATGTCGAAGGAATATACAGAGATATACATAAGGAATATTTTGATACCACATACCAATGTAAGAGCCCATCGTGGAGCGCGAATCGACCGCGACAATGACGCCGCCATTGAACAGGAAGGCCAAAGTCGTCGTGCCGTGCTTGAACTTGATCTCTGGGGCTACCTCGCTCTCGTACTTGTTGTGCGTCTTCTTGCCCATCAGCCCGAGGCCGAGCTGCGAGCCTGGGGGCATGCGGAAGCCCGCATCCTCTGTGGCCTCGTCGACGGCGGTCACGATGCGCTCATCGCGCTCGTTCCAGTCGAGGCAATCGAGGCGCACACGCTTCACTGTGAGCATCGCACCGTTTGCGTGATTGTATGAGACTGATAGCACTCGCCGAGTCGCCGTCAGCGGATCCTCGCCAAACAAAAGATTTTTAGGGAGGAAGCTGGCGGCGGACTCGAAGACAAGCGCCGTTTTCGAGCTGGGGTTGGTAAATAGGGCAAAGTGGACTCGTGAGTCGTGAATTCGCTGCTTTGCGCTCGCTCAGTTATCTTGAACAAAGGATCGTTGGCGGCACAGGATCGCGAAAAGCAAACGACCATGTTCTCGTTCAACATTGGCCTCTTCGCCTCGCCCTACCAGCGCCACCCCTACCAGTGGAACTACACATATGGCTACAACGTTCAGTTTGTGGTATGATTCATTCGTTTTTCGAGCTGCGCGGTGCGTTCTGTGGGAAGGGTTCAGTTCGCAAACTTTCCTTTGACCCGTTTTGGCCCTCTCCTCCCTTGTATCGCTGTAAAACACGTCGTTAAGGATATTCTAATATGTTCATACATTTTATACTAATATTTGTGAAGATTTATGTCCGAAATCTTGAGATGCCGTTAATTCGGGCTAATTGAATTTTTTTGAGGCGATTTTTCCTTTTTGGGCCTCATTCGAATGATTTTGAATCGAATCTCGCCTATAAAATTTCATTGAACATAATAGTTGACATATTTGGGCGCTGGTGGATGTTTGACTTTGTTTGCCTCTGATTTTTTTTATCAACTCCTCACTATGCGGTTTCACCGCTTGTCTTTTCGTCTATTTTTTTACTTTTTCCGAATGTTTCCCTTGGATTCCAAATCCCTGAAATTCAATTTCAATTCTTCTGCTTATTTTGTCCTTTCTGGTACTAATTTACACGAATATCTCAGCCTCCGCTCAACGCAGACCCGCGCACCTACCCCTTATGGCACCAGGCCTCGCAGATTTTCCGTGCGCCTCCTCATTTCAATATTCCCACCTAATTCCCATCTATATTTAATATACAAATAATTTTTAGGCTCATTTGACCGCAATTGGGACGGAGTCATGTCGCACAAGGAGTTTTTCAACGCCCTTCGCTCGAGTGCGCTATTCCTTTGATTCCTTCCTTTTATTTCTGTTTATAGTCCCTATCGCCAGTTAATTGCATTATATCTAGCTGGTTACTTTGTGAATCGCGACGATGCGGACCGTATCTTCTGGATGGTCGACCGCGATCGCTCTGGGCGCATCAACGAGTACGAGTGGTGCGAGTTCTGGGTCTACGCGCACGGTGCGCCCTTGATTCGCTCTCTCCTTCCTCAATAGATATTAAAATACATTAATATGTTCAGTTTCTAATATATGGATAGAGTTTTTGCTTCAAAAATTCTCAATTGATTACTCCTGGACAATTTCTCCCATTGAGTATGAATCACTCATTAGTTTTCCCTTTTAGGCGGCAGTCCCTATCATCTCACCGGTTACTCGACCACGACGACCACCACGACGTCCTACGGCGGTGCTCCAGCGCCCTACGGTGCTCCAGGAGGCTACGGAGCCCCCGCACCAGGCTACGGCTATGGTGCCCCTGCCCCGGGCTATGGCTACGGCGCTCCTGCGCCGGGCTATGGCGCGCCGCCGCCGGGCTACTATTGAGAGACGCGTGTGTGCGTCCACGAGCTGTGTATTGGCGCGCACTCGAGGCGTTGCGTGAAATCCTTAGAAATTAAAATGCGTTTTGAAACCGCTGTGTGGTTTTCCCTCACGTTGATTAATTTGTCGATTTTCGCGCCTCTACCGCTGCGTTGCGCTCTGTAATATCGTCAAACACGGCAGCGAGGCCATCATTCGTTTATTATTTGTGGAGTATGGAGCCTCGGGATCGCCTAGAGATTGAAATCGCCGCCGAAAGCGAGGGCTGGCCTTGGCGCGGCCTGCTGCTCACTGCGGCCGCTGCCACGGGCTTCTACTCGCTCTACTGCATCTACAACTATCGACAACTGTCTCAATTATCCGGTTATATCCCACCCAAAGCAACAGATGCTACCGGAAGCGCCGTGGTCATTGGAAAACGATTGCGCATTCGAATTCTCAATCTCGACGGTGTGGCCTCGACCTCATTTTTATTCATAATTTTTTTCCATCGCTTTGAATATTGTAATAACATGCATCAAATTTTTAAAATAATTAATAGTAATTTTATCGTAATAAGCGTATATTTGTAGGCTCTCTTCTAGCCCAGAAACAACTGCTCGAAAAGTACAAGCCCGAAGTCCTCGATGTGAGCAGCTTTGGCCCTCCTTTGCGCATCGAATGCTCGTTCTCCCAGTACTGGCGCTACGAAAAGGCCATCAAAGACCTATCACGGCGCGGCCGAGATGATATTGCGACGCTAATAACTGAGAATGGCGTGGAAACTGCGATTTTCGAGCCCATGGTGACGTTTTACGGGTCGAATGACTTCCATCACCTCTCTCTGCCGCTAATTCGCCGCATTCACCAGCCATTCAATTTGGTTCGCTTTATTAGCTCTTATTGCGCAATAATTGTGCTTTTATTTGTCAGAAAAGTGGATTTTGTGTGAAATTTCAATAATTTTCAAATTTTTCATTTTCAAGTTTGTTTATTCTGATTTCTGTTGTTATTCGCCAATTATTCTCTCACTTTATCTATCAATGATAGGTCCTATTCGACAATCACCCCGATTGGTACAAGTTTTTCCCGCGCCTTCACTGCGGCTGCTGGTTTTCGCACGCCATGGACCTCCCCACGGTCCAGCAGGCCTTCCATTTTGGTTCGAAAATTCGCATCCTCGTATTATTCATTCATTTATGCTTCATTTGATATTATTCATATCAATTATAGTTTATTTTCCGCAAGTATTATCTATTTGGGGTATTATTATGAAAATAATCGCAAAACGAAATCAATTCTCCTTTACTCAACATTTTCATTCTATTTTGATTGAATTTCTCCTCCTTGGGGCGTATATCTTTCCAATTCCTATTCCTAATATAATATAACATCATAGGAGGTGCATCTGGTGAATTTGAAGATCGGTGGGGTTTTCATCCGTGGGAAAAACTCATAAATGGCAAACTCGCGTACTTTTCTCCTATGATTTCGTCATTTCGTTGATTTTTGGCACTAAACTATTATAGTTGATTCTAATGATTAATTTACGATAGGTTCTTTCCAACTGAAGATCGCTGGGAGGGTCTGAAGTGGGATAAAGTGAAATACGAAACGCTGCGAGCGAATGGCCGTGGCGCAGTGACCGAACAGCGCGTGCGCTTCCTGCTCGAGCCCTACCGCGCCCAATTGAGCCAATATCCGCTCTATGTAACGTTTGACAAGGATTGCCTTGTAAAAGAAGGTCATTTCCTCCGAATTTAATTGAATAATGAGGTCATTCTGAACTGAAATTTGATTTTAGATAATATGCAAAATTGGAACAGTGGAACGCTTACTCGCTTAGAAGTACATCTAAATTCACTCTAAAATTCACTTATCTAATTTTTACATTCGTTTATGTTAGGCATTGACGATTCTGCGCGTTTTAATTGAGCTTTCGAATGGGCGATTGATTGCCATGGACGTCACGGGCGATTTCAGCGCTGTAAAGGCAAGATTCCCCTCCATTTTTGTATTGGTTTAAGATATACATATTAATTCTCTCATTTTAAATACTTTTAACCATAGTTATGCTTGAAGACTTCGAAATATATCGGTTTTTATAATGATTGATTTCTACCAATTTATATTTGCGTTTTTTCGGCCTAGATTCCTGGCAAAATTGATGTATTTAACAGTGTGTTGAATATTGTAGGTGAAAGGAGTCTATCGTTCGTATCTTCATCACGCGCAGCACGATGACGAAGAGAATTTGATAAATCCCGAGATTGCGCGCCCAAACAACGAGGCGACGAATCTCGCGCTCCTGGCGCTCTTAGAAAGCACCGTAGGAGGCCAACAAACGCCTCATACTGCGGTTTAATGTCACTGTGTGACTTATAGACTACATGTGCTGCGGAAAGTCTCACTGAACAATAACTAGAAGAAACTTTTGAAATCCTCTCAAAAGCAGTAACTGTTGGACCAGTTATTGATTTCATTTGTTTTGAGCTCCATTGCACGCATCCCTTCGAATGCGCACTGTCCTATCGTTCTCTTTAGGTGGATATTGTTAATTCCAATGTCTGACAAGCAGGATTTTGAGGCGTTGCTGGAATCGCTGAGCATTTTGACTGACGCAAGTGAGGAGAATCCTCAGTGGGTCACCCTGAGCTTCTACGATCGCCATCTGAGCTCAGACGAAGAAAAAGAGGATGAAGGTACACTGCTATAAATCTATCCGAGTTGATTTATTGTCGTATTTTGTGCTGGCCGGCGAAAAGTCGGAATGAATGTTTGTCAACAAGTTTGGCCCTCTTGTCCCCGACCTCTGAAATTCTTCTAAATTTCCTCAATTAAGCGCTTTTAAAGCAATTTCCATTTAATTAATATCTATAAATAAGGTATTAAATTATGAGCATATTTTAGGGACGGAAAGCGACGCGGGTGATTGGAATCCAGCGAAATCCGACGCCAAGCACCCAAATCTCACGTTGCTTGTTGTAAAAGCGATTGTGACCAAATTGCGCCTCGTTGCGTGGACCTACGCACTCGTAGTCGACCATAGCCACCGCCCACGACCTTGTACTCTCCATGCAATGCCTCAATCGCTCACATTTGCTTCCCAAATCAATTTTCGTATGATTTTCTCAAATCTCTCCAAAATAATAATTTTTCTCTTAATTTATATTTCGCGAGTTTCTCCCATTATTGTTCACTTTTCTCCTTTAAATCAGGGGATTATTCGCACTACGATTGGAAATCATCGTTTCCCACAAAGCGTGAATGGGTGCGAAAAGAGTTCAATTTGCGCCAATATCCCCACCGAGGGGAATGGCCGAAAATCAGCTTTGAGGGCATGGATCAGCGTCTAATCAAGGTCTATATCACTATATCCCTTTCAAAATAACTTATTTTCACTTGAAGTACTTTTTGATCGATATTTCTGTTGAAATTCGGCCTAAAATTGAAAATCCACGGTTCATTCTTTGCCTTCATTGTTTTCTTAGTATTTCACAAATTGCGGTTCATTTCCTCAATAATCGTGGTTATTATGATAGATGCTTCCAATGGAGAATCTCAAAAGTAGGATATATCGCGTTAATAGCGATCAGGGCGCGTATTTTGGCGACGGTGGAGAGGCGGGACTGATTTACCCGATTTTCGTCTGTCCGCACCTCGAAATCAGCGATTCGCGTCGTCAAGGCCTCGTAAACTTATTTCCTAATATTATTTATATGTATAACTAATGTCTTCGGTGTTTTCTGTTGTTTTTGATCGAAAATCATTGCGTTTTTATTAAAGTTTTCGGAATACACTTTTGGCGGTTTTTTTCGCGATATTTCCCCACTTTTTTCGTTTTTCCTTTTGAATACATTGTATTTCTTTCGATAGAATTATTATGGTGGTTACTTTGCTATTTTTGAGCTAATATGAGCGCATAGATTGACGAATTGTATCGTCTGGGTCGAAAACGGAACGATAAACACGCGGGCCTCATTCCCGTTGAGGATTTCATCGATCCGGACTTGGCGCCCGCGTTAAATTCATCTCTCGATCGTGAATTCGTGTTGCGTGTGTTGAATTTGAAAAAAGGAGAGAAACTACGCTCTGAGGATTTGGATTTAATCGGCGATTCGTGCGCGTCGATTGAATTCGCTCCTTTGATTAAAAATCTCTCAAAAAATCTAATTATCATTCCAAAATCTGCTTGCTTTTGTATATTTTTGGTTATTATTATGTTATCAGATAAGTTTATTTGATTTCTCATTGAATTGAATAAATATTCGATGTTTTTCTTTTTAGAAAAAGACATTTTAATATTTTGCTTGTAATTCGCCCAGAAATCCACTTCATTCTTATTTATTCACATAATTAGGATAATAAACAATGTGAAAACAAAATGGGAGCAAGAAATGGCCGAATTTAAAGCGGACAAAGAAAATCCAGAGGCCGCAAAGGCCGCAGAGAATCTCAGCGGGAAAATTCGCAAAACGCGGCGCTATCGCTTTGAAATCGCTCCAAATACGGAAACCGCGATTCGCCAATCGTATTCCTGGTATTTTCTAATCACTAATGATGTGAATTGGTGTCTAAAACGGTTTAAAGAAGTGAAATTCGATTTTTAAAGAAACACGCGGTTTTTCCTTGTGTTTTTAATTTTTACGGTTGTTCCTCAAGTATTCGTTATTTTCGCTCATTTACCCACTTTTATTCTAGGATTCCCACGGAAATCCTCGTCCAGGCAAATGGTCATGCGAAACTCCTTGGCCCTATTCACCAATTGCCATTGACAGAGGAAAACAGACCCCTCTATAGGCACATCATGGCCATTTTCGTTGAAATGATTCCTTTGTTTCAGCGCTTGCACGTGCTCAAACCAGGCGTGGAACAGACGCTTCAAGCACGCCCATTTTATTCCTTTTTTGAATGTATTTATCACTTTTTCTCATTGGAATTGAAAAATTGAATTTCCAATCTTTTCCTTTTGAAAATGAATAACTCTTTGTTTTTAATTTATTTTTCATGACTTTTGTCGTATTTTGCTCATATTGTGAGGTTAATAATATGCACCGTATTAATAGTGATATTTTAATTGCCTCCATAGGTCGTAATCAAAGCGCAGAGCTATCTTTTGCTTCCCGGAATGACCTACAGTGGGAAATGGCACACTGAGGGCGAAACTGAAAACATTGTTGCCGCGGGTATTTAAGCGCTATTCACACTAAAGATATCTTTTTATAGTGATTTAATTGATAAATTAGTGTGTATTTTTGTCTTTGATGTGGATTTCTTGGAGAATAAGCGATTTTTTCAAAACACTGAGGGCGAAACTGAAAACATTGTTGCCGCGGGTATTTATGGCCTATTTGCTATGCATAAATATGTATCGTGATTTTGTTAGTGTATTGATTTAATTTTAATGTGGATTTCCTGGCAAAGAAGCGAAATTTACGAAATTTAAAATTTCCAAGAAAAGTCAGTGTCTTTTTTCATTAAATTCCTTATTTCTCCCCTATTTGATTAGTTTTCACTATATTGCAATTATTATCAGATATCATAATCAAATACTAATATTTAGGTGTGTATTATGCTGAGATTGGCAGCGAATTACGCGGGGGAAAGCTGAAATTTCGTCCGCCCTTCATCCCTGAGCCGAATTACGCGTATAAAGACGTGGATGTCTCGATTCCCGTGAAACAGGCACTTGAATTTAACATAATTCTCCTTTTTATTAGCTTTGCTATTTAATACAATTATTCACATTTAAAATCGGTTTTTGCCCTCATTTTTTGAGTGAATTTTTGAGTTCAAATTCTCCGGCGAGTTTCAGACGTTATTCAGTCTTATTTTACGATTTAAAATTATATTCTCCAATTTCATGATGTATTTTATACCGTATGTACAATCTTAATCGATTTCTCTTGAAAGGGCGCGGCGATTGCGTTTTCCAATGCGATTCCTCACCGATTTCGCAAAATCACGAATCCCGTAATCAATGCGACGAATTCCCATGACCAAGAGACAGATGGAGATAAGGAATATGAGGGAAATGGTAATGGAGACCCCATGGGCGCTCAGAGGCGGACATTTTTGAATTTTTTCATTGTGGACCCTTCGCACCCTTTGAAGCAGTGCGTTATCATTTGTCAACGAAAATTTGAAAATTCATTCTTTTGTTTGCTCTATTATGGCCTATGCTGCAATTGAACATGTAAATTCCTCTTATCTATCATTAGTAATATTATAGATTATATATTTGTTGGGAAGAGTGATTTTTGAGCGAATTAGGACGACGCGGAATACGTTCATGGTCTCGTTTGACGAGTTGGCCCTCATTCTCCGCTCTGCCGTGCGACAGAAGCTTAATACGTGAGTTAATAATATCTATTAAGATAGAGAAATAATTTCCGAATGGATTGAGGCCTATTTAAGCCATTATTAAATCGAATTTGAAGCGTTTTTCTATCATTCGAATTCCTCGAATGAATTTTGTTCCCCGAATTGATTTTCTCCATTTCTTCGCTCTCTGTGCGCTTTCCCCCTCGATTTCCCCCCTAATATTCTCATTTCCCACTCAGCTATTTTCCCCTGGAGCTCATTCGCCTCATTGCTGCCGATATGCGTGGATTCGTGTGGTCCCAGGAGTCCGCCAAGGCCTTTCGCGCCCTTTCGCGTGCTGGAATGCTTCAGCGCACCTCGGGTTCGCTTAAAATACACCCAATTGGCGTATCAATCGATTACGCCATTTATTTTGTTAGGATTGACGTTTTCGGTTGTGTATTTCGTTACAATTTGATTCAAAATTAGTGAAATATCCGATTCGTTGAATTTTGAGCAACATTCAAAAATGATAAATTTTTGTCATTATTTGATTTTCCTTCTTTATTCTATTCGATTCTCGCCCTCTTATCATTATACTCCCCTAGGATGGGGCTGGATGAACTGGGGCAACTGTGGAACAGTGGAATTCATCAGTTCCTGGGACAGCGCCGTGGGAAATCGCGGCGAATTAAAGGAAAACGATCTGCGCCACACGCAATCGGACAATCCTTCGTATTCCGATCAGTAATTCGCCATTGTTGATTTGATTTTTGTAATATTCGTGTATTTAATGGAGATTTCGTAGAGATTTTCGAAAAATGTAATGAAAGTTCCAAAATGCTTTGAAAAATGCAGAGAATTTCTCAATTTTTAATATTTTCCAATGGCGATGCGAAAAGTGACCGCTTTCACAGCAAGTCGCAGCATAAAATGCATAAATCGCTCGGAATACACGCCTTGGGAGGTCGCGCGGGTCGGAATTCAGTTCGACGACCACGGCAATCGAAAACCCAAGCCAAATTCGGTGTTTTAAAGATATCGATTGAAACGCAACGCAGAAAGCCAATTTCCACGTTGATTTGATAAAATAGTGAATACTAATGTAACACGAATCGATTTCGATGCGAAATCAGTTGAAAATCGATTTAAATCGCGTTTCGGGCTGCGTCCGACCAAAGTAATCGTTTCCAAAGCCCAAAAACGAGGCCAAGAGGTCCAAATGCTCCAAAACGATATTTGAACCAGAAATATCCGTGTTTTCACGTGGATTACGCGTTGATAACTTGCCGCGCTCTTCACAGAGGCGAAATAACTGCAAAACAAAACAAATCAGATATAAACTCAATTTCCATCAAAAAATAATATTTGTAATCGAATATTCACTCAAAATTGAAAGAAAAGTCACTCAAAATAAGTCGTATTACAGTGATATGATCAAAAAAAATAAGAAATCGATGCAGAATTGGAATTTTCGATCGAATTTCGAACGTTTTCCTTGGCAATTCGGAGCACAGCGCGCGGACTGTCGCTAATTCGCGCGCGTAAAAAGCACCAGCAAACGCCATACGTGGGCTCAGAGTTCACACATAAGCGCTCGATATTCGCGTAGATAGTATCGAAATCATCGAGGTTAACAGAGGCGGATTTGGAGAGTTTTTCGAGCAATTCGAGGCGCAGGAGTTCGATAAAGGAATCGCCGTATTGCGGCGTGAATTGCACCGCGAAATCTGCACAATTATCAATGAAAATAATATGAATTCAAAGATATTAATAAATACGGCGGAAATTACTCAAAATCCGTCATTGCTAAAATAAAAACACGAGCATACTTCGAAATGAAAACGAAAAAATTCCCAATTTGGAAAATCTAGAGAAATCTCAATTTTGTTTCAATTAACTCACAAATGCAACCAAATTGCACAAGAACATCACAATTATTCACAATTAGTCATTAATTAACTGTAAAATATAACTGTACCGAGGAATTTCCGCGCCAAATCGAATCGTTTCGCAGTCAGGGCAATGCGCGCTCCTTCGCACCAAACTTCGCCGGATTTTGGCACGTGCGCTAAGGCTTCGACGAATAAAGCCGTTGGGAGATTCGAAGCGCTCGTTGAATCGTCTAATGACAATGAAATAAGGATAACACAGTGTAAAATACTGAGCAAATTGAAGGAATTCAAATTAAAACAGATATATTTGATAACTCCTCAAAAATCGCCTGAATTTCACCAAAAATGTGATTCACGATTAGAAATCAGTATTAAATAATTTATATCAAGTCTATCTTTCAAAATCAAGGGAATATTCGAGCGGAATCGCACGCTGAGCGAGAACCAAGTGCGCCAAATAGATGAGAATCGACCAGAGCCTCCCGACGCCCGTATGCGCCTGAAAATAGCGTTATTTCACTCAAATAGCATATATTCATCAATAATCAATCAAATAGAAGACAATAAAGGATTAGATAACAATAAATAATGAAAATTTGGAAAAATCTCTGAAAAATCTAAAAATCTCGATTTGCCCTTGAAAAATTCCAAAAATAATTCAATAAATGCACAAATCTTTCTATTTTACTTAAATTAACAATACTATTGTGAATAGAGTGCTTTTAAAACGCGCTGTGCAACGCTAAGGGCGTAGCGATAGTTTCCGGCGCGCATTTCGAGCAAAACCGCCTCCAAAAAAGGTTTCCAATCAGAATGCGGATCGTTTTTCGCATTGCGCAATAAATGACGCGCTGCGCTGAGATTATTCGAATACTAACGAAATATTATTATTGAAATTACAATGAAATTAACACTGATTTCAAAATATCGTAAAAATCCATTCCCAACAAAGAGAAAATAAATTATTTCCAAACCCGACAAATTTTCTCAAAATTAAAGGAAAACACCAATTTTAAAGTTTTAAAGAGAAAAACCATCAAATTAATTCAAATACAAGAGTAATCAATGCGTGTAAATCGACAAACCTCTTCGAATCGCGCGCAATCAATCAAAACAATGGACCGCATTTTCACGGGGGAACTCTGCTGAGCTCTTTGCAAGAGTTTCCGCGCCATTTCAAAGCGATTTAAGCGAATTGCGGTGTGTGCCGCCGCTAAAAGTAGGAATTAGAAGGAAATTTACTTTATAATGAAGAAATTTGGGAATTAGAGGGGAAAACTTGAGAATTTAGATGAAAACAGTGAAATTTCCTAATGTTTGTAAATTTCATTAAAAACAAAGAATATTCGTTCAAAAAAGCCATTAAAACATCAGTTTTATAATTATTTAATGCGGAATAATAATTTAATAGTGGTTTACTGAGCCAAATCTTCCAAATCAGCGCCGGAGAAGGGCAATTCACGACGGCGTGCGCGAACAGTTCAAAACTCTCCTCAGAGAGTCCCTGGCGCTCACTGCGCTGCGCCGCTTCGAAATACATTTTCCAAACTGATGGAATAAAGTAGTATTAGGTATTTAAATGGAGATATTGTGGATTTGAAGAGGGAATGGGGGGAAAATAAGAAAACTCGGGATTTTATTGAAAAATCAAGAGAAAAGCATAGAAACGAACAGAATTCCCGAAATCAATTCGAATAGATCGATTGGAGCGTGCCTAATTCACGTGAGAGATGCGGAAGAGCGGATTTAATGCGCGGAGCGAGCGATTTACCCACGCAACCGTCAATCTAAGCGAAATACCTCAGAATGAGCGCAAACTCTCAATTGTCACTGAGAAACCCACAGAAACTCAAATAAACTCTTAGAAACTCGAGGAAACTCAAGAAAACTCTTAGAAACACATAAAGAAACTCTCATAACAGTAACAAAACAAATGCGCAAAGCTAATTTTAGTGAAATTTGCGCTCACATCAACGGCCAAGAGCCACACATAGAGTACCCGAGAAACCCATAGAATCATGTGAACCTCTCGGATAACGAGACAAAACTAAATAAAAACTAACAAGAAGTAACAAAACAATAAGTGCTAAACTAATTTCAATGAAATAAGAGCGCTCACATCGACGGCCAAGAGCCACAGTGAACCCCGGAGGAACTGACTCAAAGAATCTCAAAAAACTCAAAGAAACTCAAGAAAACTCTTAGAACCTCAACGAAACTCAAAGTAACACAGAGAAACTCTCAGAAAAATAACAAAACAAAGACTCAAAGCTAAATTCAATGAAATTAGCGCTCACATCAACGGTCAAGAGAAATCCTGAGAAACTCACAGAAACTCAAAGAAACTCACAGAAACTCAAAGAAACTCAAAGAAACTAAAGGAAACTCTCCGAAAAGCAATAAAATAAAGTCCCAAAGCTCAATTTAGTGAAATTGGAGCTCACATCGACGGCCAAGAGCCACAGAGGGCCATAAGAAGGGACTTTCGCCAGGCCCTGCTCAGCAATCAGCAAGGCGCGCGCATTGTCTTCGAGTTTCAACTCGAGGTGAATTGCCACCGTATAAATTGGACCATACGAGGGAACCTAAGAGAAATATTGGGCGAATTGGGAAATAAATGGAATTTTTCAGCTGCCAATTTTTGAAATTTACAAAGAAACAGCGCTAAAATTTGAAAAACGCATTAATTAAAGTATTTAATAATTCAGAAGAGATAATAAAATCGCCACCGTGTAAATTGGACCAGATGAGGGGACCTAAGAGGATTATTGGGTGAATTTAGGCGAATTTAGAACGGAAGAGGGAGTTTTCAGTGATATTCTGTGGAAATAATTATTTCTATGAAAAGAGCGCTAAAATTTGAAATACGCATTAAAACGACCTATTTCATGAAAATGAAGAGATAATAAAACCACCATCGTTTAAATTGGACCATATGAGGGGACCTAAGGGGAATTATTGGGCGAATTTAGAAATAATGAGGGAATTTGCAAGATTTCCTGAGGATAATTATTTCAATGAAAATAGAGCTAAAATTTGAAATACGCATTAAAAATCAACTAATTGATTCAAATAAAGAGAAGAGAAAATCACGACCGTGAAAATTGGACCCTATGAGGGGACCTAAGGGAATTATTCAGCCAAATGTGAACGAAATTGGGAATTTTCAAAGATATTCTGTGGAAATATTAAATACTATGAAAATTGAGCTAAAATTTGAAATACGCATTAATTAAACTATTAAACGATATTGAAATGATAATAAAATCGCCACCGTGAAAATTGGACCATATGAGGGGACCTATGAGTGATTATTGGGCGAATTTAGAACAAATGCGGGAGTTTTCAATGATATTCTGTGAAAAGAATTATTTCTATGAAAACAGCGTCAAAATTTTGAAAAACAATAAGAGAATTCAACTATTGAGTTATTTTGAAGAGTTAATAATTAAATTAATTGTTTTCCATCAATGGAATAAGATTTTGGAGAATTTAAAGGAAAAATAACTGAAAATCATAAAATTGCATAATATAAAAGATTTTTGATTTAATTTGGTCGAAAACGGTAAATTTCGCACGTTTTCCATGAGATATTTAAATATCTGCCTAGCAATCGTGATATTCCCTTGTCGCGCCTCTAAAAGACCGCCTTCCATGACCGTTCTAAAGAAATCCTCAATAAACCGTTGAATTCGAAGTGAAAATCAACGAAAAAACAAAATCAATGAGAAAAAAGCAAAAACTCAAGAAAAATCAACGAAAATCAGAAAATAAAATAGAAAAATCGAAAAGATTAAAGAAATATCAAATTTCTCAAAATTTCACTCAGAAATCCGAAGATCTGATTAAAACCTCACATAAATCAGATTAAATTGGTGAATTCACTCAGAAAATGCAATAAAAACAGAGAAATTCCGAAAAATAGTTAATATCACGTAACTCAGACTCTCAAAAATGGATAAATTCTACTGTAATTTCACATAATTAATAGTCTATTTTATTGGTTATTAACGCAGAAAATGCAAGAAAAGCAGTGAAATTCCTGAAAAATAGTTATTTTCACATAAATCTCTCAAAAAGGGATAATTTCTACTAATTTCACGCAAATTATTAATAAATTGGTGAATAGTTATTAAATTATCTTATATTGGTGAATTAATGCAGAAAATGCAATAAAAGCAGTGAAATTAACCGCCAAGAGCGATCCATGGTGAGATCTTTGAGCCGCGAGAGCAAAACGCGACACAGCGCGATATTTCCAATTCTCTCTGCGTGTTTAATACCTACAATTAATAAAATAAGTGTTTAATGCGGAAAATGAGTGAGTCTAGGGGATTATCCAAAGAAATAAGTGTTTTATGCCTAAAATGAAGAAATAAGGGCGAAATCGCGAGGAAACAGCGATTAATTTCAAAAGAATACGGCGAAACTCAAGAAAATAGAGAAGCAACCTGAAAACGAATGATTTCATTTGAATTTATCTCATTTTGAATGGATTAAATTCGCTGTGATACAATTTTCACGGGGAAAATCCAAAAGCACACGAAAACAAATTGAAATTCAATAAATACGCCGAGAAAATACATTTAACTTAAAAAATACAGAAGAAATCTTAGAATTACAAAGAAATCTCAAAAAATTCACCGAGAAGTACATTTAACTTAAAAATCAAATCAAAAGAAAAATTAGAATTCCAATGCAAACTCGATAAATTCGCTGAGAAAAAGCATTTTAGAGTAAAAGTACAGAAGAAATCTTAAATAAAACTCTATAAAATCGCTCAAAAATATATTTCAACTGGAAAATCTCATTGGGAATCATCGGTTTGACCTTTGACGAGCAGCGATTCGTTCTGTGCGCAGAAATAGAGGCCATCGGTGAGAATCCGCGTGCATTCTTCGAGTTCACCGCTTTCCTGTGATAAAATCAAGAGAATGAGATGAAATCTAATGGATTTCAAAGGAAAGAAAAGAAATCCGAGGAAATTCATCCAAAAATGGAAAAATCGAAAATTCACCGCTTTCCTGCGATAAAAAGAATATTAATGAAATCGTATGAGGATCCGAGGAAATTCTCTTCAATTCAATGAATTTCACTCAAAATCCCTCAATAACTCTCCAAAAATCGACGAAATCATTGAGATCCACGCGCCTCCATCATTTTCGCGAATTCTAGCCAGCCTTTTGGCGCATAGGGCTGAATCTGATTGACTTTCTCATAGAATTGGGCTGCCTCTCGAAAACGATTCTCGCGCTTTGCCAAATCGGCCAACTGAATGGGAAATCGATCAAAATTAGAGGAAAATCAAGGAAATATGTGGAAATTTGTCAAAATATGAAAAATAAGAGGGAAATGAAGAAAATTGATCAAAATAGAGGAAAATTATTGAAATACTGGAAAATGGAGGAAATTGAGCAAAATAAGCATAAAATTGAGGAACGTCGAGAAAATAGAGCAAAATCAGTGATTTTCAGTGAAATTGGATATTTTCAATGAAATTGTTTAATTCTCCAGTGAAATAAGAGAGTTTCAGTGCATATTCGAGATTTTACCTCAAGAAACACGCGAAAGTGCGCGGATTTTGAGAGAATATTGAGATTCTGCACGGCAAACGCTTTGGCAACGATAAATCCCTAGAAAACACAAAATATAACATATTATATATTATAAACTCGAAAATATCTCAAATTATATATTATTTTGTCAAATTAATGAGATTACAAATGAAGAATATCCAAAAAAAATATTAAAAGTTGACTTTGAAGAATTTTTTCATTTTCTCAAGAAATTACATTCAAAATCACATTTTTGCTCAATTAATTCTCGCAGTATTTCCCCAAATTCGTTTTTAAAGCGTTTAATATCAATCAAAGTTTAAATTTATTGATTTTTTCAAAAATAAAAAATAAAAAATCAGTGAACCTCTTTCTCTTTGGCCTTGTACTCCTTGAAAAACTCCTTGTACGCCACTTTCGTTGTTGGCGACATGTTCAGCTGCGATTTCAGCGCCTAAATCAACGGAAATTAGTAAAATAATGTATAAATGAGGGTAAAAACGGGAAAAAATGAGAAAAAAAAATGAAAAATTGAATTTAGAAATTTCCAGTGGATAATTCTCCATTTTTCATTGAAAAAAATATTAAAAATTCACTCAAAACGCTGTAAATCGGTCCACAAATCACTCCATTTCGCTTCTAATATATCCCTCTTCACAAATCTCACCAATTTAACGCATTTATACCTGTTGGGCCTTCTCAGGGAGCGGCGAGGGAGTGCGTGAGGTCCTGGGAATATTCACCTGGAGAAACTGCTGCGAAAATCGCTGATTCGAAGGCACGGCGAGCTCTGACGCTGATTCGGAGGGGAATGGAGAGGTGCTCACGTGAGCGAGTAAATGGGGCGGAATATTGGCGGGATTTGGCGGCGGTGGAGGAATTATTGGGCCGAAACTGGGCCGCGCACTGAAATGAGGGGAAAATGGATTAAAAATGGGGAAAATACAAGATAATAAGAAGAAATTTCACTAAACGAATGGAAAATTGAGAAATTAAATTGTTATTCAATGGAATGGAGGAATGATGAGGAAATTCAAAAGAAAATTACAATTTTCAATGGGAAAACAATACAATCAAATATCGACAATAAATTCATCAATTTGCCTTGAAATCCCATGAAATTCCCTCATTGTGAAGTCAAATAGCCCTAATTGTACACTTTCGGTGCTGCAAGAGCCATATTATAGTTATTATACGCGCGCATTGGCAAAGGGGCCTCCGAGGGCGCAAAATACGCCGTGGGATGGGCGAAATTGTTCAAATAGTCTGGAATCAGCGCCGAATACGGCAGCGGCGACGGTTTCTTTTGTGGCGCACTCAGGGGGCCATAGGAGAGCGCGTGGAAGGCCCCTGGAGCACCGGGGGGCCCTAGGGAATAATTTGGCGGGAAAAACCGTTCGGAATCCGCGTGGAAATCGCGCGCAGCGTTATCGGAGCGCAGCGCAGGGGCCGCGAGGGGAATCGGCCTTGGGAAGTGCCCTGGAGGCGCAGAGAAGTGCGAAAAAGCGTGTGAATCGCCCGCAGTGAAGCGGGGCGCGTAGGGCGGCCCAGGGAGGGATTGGAGGGCCTGTGGGGGTCGACGGTGAATGTATTCCATGTCCTGGTCCTCCTCGCTGCTCTAGAGGGAGGGTAATGAGTTCATTCATGTGGATAGTGAGGGGATTTGGTGATATTTGGTGGAAATCGAGTGGAATTAATGAGATAATGCGGTGAATAGACGAAAACAAGTGCAAAATGAGGGTAAATTGAGATTTCGCTCCAGAAGGCGAATAAACGCAAAGAAACAAATGACCCAATGAAATAAATGGGAGATATGGATATATTTGTACGATCATAGGTGTTTAAATACTGACAATATATTTTCAAATCGAAATTCTCGTGAATTAAAGGAGGAACGCACGTAGTGATTGCGCTGGTGCTGAATCGGCGTCAGAACGCGATTCACAACGTCATCCACGATGGCACTAGGCGAATCCTACACCATATCATCACTTCAACAAAAAATAAATTCACCTGATATGAAAATAGGGTCAAAAGTAAAGAAATCAAGAAAATGGGAAAGTTTACGTTGGGCGAGTGCTTTCGCGAGCCGCTGCTGTGCGATAGCGGCGATCCACGCGCCCAGGAGGGATCTAGGATGGTGAAAGAGACGTAAGGGCTCGTATTGGAATGCGTAGAGTTCAATGAATCGACGGCAACAGAGGAAAACAAGCGGAAATGAGAAAATCCTTTGAGCGGAAATCTCAAGTTCGAATCGACTTTTTTTATGAAAATTGGAAAACGTTGAGGATTTTGAATAATTTCATCATCAAAATATTGCTAGTAGATATGGGTGCATATAATTGCGAAATTGAGGTCATTGGCAGTGCGGGGAGCGGAGAATTCGGGCGATTTCCAAAGTCAAGGAAACGGGAAATTCCACGCAGAAAAATGTTTTCACCGGGAAAAACGCTAAAACAGGGTCAAACGAAATAGGTGCATAACTAAAATATAGAAATTCTGTACCGGAAAAGTGTCGTGTGCTTCGAGGAGCATAGGGACTCTCAGAGGCCGAGAACTCGGGCAAATGATAGGCGTAGTCGGCGGGGTCGACTAGGAATGCATTTTCGAGATTTAACGGTGCGCGCTGCACGCCACCGAGCAAACGCTGAATCTCGGCGTCTGCCTCGTCGAAATTCTCGTATTGGTCCATCGTGGAGACTCAGAGCGCTCGCCGCAGCGGAGAAAACGACGCAGGAAGCGTGACCTCCAAGGTCATGGTTGTTCAGGAAGTCGTGTGGCCTTAGAACGGCCTCAAATGGGCACTAAGTGATGATTATATCGCATACACAATACGAGTAAGACAATGGTACGACCACTCGACCTCGGGAGGCGCGTTCAGAGGAAATCTCGGCAAATCAACCAGAAACGGTCACTTCAGATCAGTTTCGCGCCCTTAGGCCTTCCTGAAGGCGCCAACGATGCTTACGCATCCCAAACGCTGTGGCATCGTGTGCGTCGCTCATTGCTGTGTACTGTAGTTGGTATATCGCTTTAATAGAGCGGCGAGAAGGGGAGAAATGGCCGCAGTTGCGACGCGGGTCATTTCGACGGCCCAAGAACTGTCCCAATCGCTCGACCCCGAGGACGTAGACGACGCGATCATCGTCGAATACGTCCTAGGAAAGTCTTTGAACGTTATTGAGCGCCAACTTGAGGAATTAGAGGCGCAGGAGCCTTCAGCTGAGGTCCCATTACATTTTCGCTTACAATTCCTATTTTTCGTCTCTACTCGAGTTTCTCTGTGTTTCGACTATATTTCTGAGTTGTTTATTCATATTTGTCTATGATTTAGGACGAATCCGATGCGAATATTGCAGAGGACGTGCGCAATTTAGCGCAAATGATTGTTGACCTTGGCGCGCTCATCGAGCCCTTGGCCCCAATGATTGTTCGCTCGATTTCTCCCTTCATCGCTCATACATTAGCTCGTCCTACATAGTATTGGATTAGTATTTCGTGTTAATATTTTATTTTATGAGATACACTCGGTTTCGTGCGTTTCTCGAATTTTTGTGCCCTTCGAGGATTTCATTCATTGTTCGCTTCTTTGAAAATTCACTTTTTCACTCAAAGCGTTGATATTTCAGTGGGAAAACGCATTCGACGACTTTGTGCGCTCTCTGGGTGTCGTCCTGGCCGCTTCTCGCGCTCTCAGGCTCGCTGGGCGCCTCGGTAGCTTTCTCAGCCTCTCGTTTTCCTCGCTGCAAACGAATTTCAAGGCCGAATCAACTGCAAGGCACATTTCTCACCTGCATTATTTTTATATGATGTAAAGTTTATATTTCATGATGCTGATGGATTTTTGTGCTCAGTTTCGCGGAGTTTCTCGAGGGAAAACAAGAAAAAGAGAGTTTGCTCGCCGCCGACTTTCGCGCATTGAAAATCGTTCGTAGTTTCTTATATTCGTTTACTATTGCAATCATTCTCATCGCAACATGTAGGAATCGATCCTTCTCGACGCCTTAAAAGCCGAAACGAAGCGTGCGATCGCTGCAGAGGTCGCTACAGCCTCAGAACTCCCGTTTGACACGGTGGGCCTCTTGGAGGCCTTAGAGCGCTGGATTGGCGACTCAATTCGCTCGTTTATCCACTTATTTATACAAGATGGTACATTTGTGATCGATTGTGTGCATTTTTACTGTGTTGTTTCGCGCTTTATAAATTTTTAATTGGATTTTTCAGTTTCTAGATTACTTTGCCATTTTTCTCCCATTTTATTGATATTCAATCCAATTCAACCTATATCTCATAGAATATCTCTCTAGAGGCTACCGTGGCTACGATGGTCACCGAATCCGTGAGTTTTCTTCGCGCTGCGTTTGTCCAGAAGCGCACAGGGCAAATCTTCGATATCATTGTCGAATTCCCTGATTCGGCGCCTTCTGTGCACGATTTGGGCGCTTCCCTGTCGCAAACGGGCGCGTATTCGGCATTTATGGACGGTGCACGCGCTGCTTTTGAGCGCCGATTGCTCGTTCCAGGCGCAACCACGGAGGCAATTCTCCAAATGTCGGTTTTCCTCTTATTTGCTCACAATATCCCTTCTCCTCTTTGATTTTCTCACGAATTCCTCTACTTTTGATTATTGTAGGCATATCATAATATGATTGTGTATATCTCTTTTACTCATGTTAATTTATCTGGAATAGCTACGTTGCAGCGATAAACGTGATGAAATTGATCGATTCCAGTGGACTCCTCGTTGAGGTCCTTGATTTCCTTGAGATTTTCACCATTTCCTTGATCTCCATTAATCTATCCCTCTATTTATCTATAAATAACAGTAATTCATATTTTCCTAGGCGATTTCAGAGCCCGTGAGCGCTTATATGAAGAAACGCAGCGATACGATTCGCTGCATTGTGGCCTCTTTAACCGACGAGGCTGCCGACGTACTCCCGTTGATTTCATGGACTTTTCTCTTATAATTACACGTAATATTAGATTTAGTTTGTGTCCGCTGCGTTTTTATTGTTTTTTACGTTGTTTTGAACTGTTTTCTATGGAAAAAATCGATTTTCTAAATTATGGACTTTTGAGCCTCATTTTCCCTTGATTGCGCCTCATTTACGCGCTTCTAGGCGCTCGGGCTGTACGCGGAGCTCAAGGACTCAACGACGACGCTACAGGACGCGATAGACGATGCCTCAGACGACGAAACGGCTGAAAACTCGGCGCAGTGGACTCCCGAGCCTCTGACGCTCCTTTCGACCTTTGGCCGTGCGTAATCGCTCTGAATTCCCATTGTAAATTATCGCAATGGATATTAGAATGTATACGTGCCCTTATGAGATTGATAATTGAGCACTAACTTGGAAAATTGAGGATTTTATGAAATTCTTTGAAAATTTCCTAATTGACATTTGACACTTTCCAATCAAAATTGTCTTTGTTATCATTCATTGTTCTATTCGTCGACTCAGCGTCCCACCTCACCTCTCTCACTTCTCTCGTGCAGATCACCAGCGTCTGCGCTCACACGACCTATTGTCCATGTTAGTGCACATCTACGGCTCGAGGGAGCTCTTTGTCAGCGAATACGCCACCTTACTTGGCGAAAAACTGCTCGCTGTGCGCGATTTCAACGCTGAAAAAGAGGTATCTCACATTATTCTAATTCAAAATCACATGATTGCCTTGAATTACGTTTCATTCGCTTGTATTTTGGAGACAATCTTGAAAATAATCTCAATTATCATTTATTTCCTTAATTGTACTCATTTCCCCTCGAATTCGATCTAAATTCGCTTCAAATAACAGAATATCCATTGAAATGAACGTTATTTTGCGCAGATTCACAATGTCGAGCTGCTCAAGGTGAAATTCGGTGAGAATTCGCTCGCCAAGTGCGAAGTGATGCTCAAAGACTTGGCCGACTCAAAACGCGTGAATCTCTTGATTCAGCAGGTCATTTTGCGTTATTTATCCTTCAAACAAATGAAATCGTTGTATTTAGCGTAATTTGAAGTGAATTGCGTTCGTTTTCGAATGAATTTTTAAATATATTTGAGTTTTTCTGATTTTTCGGGTCGATCTTTCAATTTTGCGAAATTCCTCTTTGAATCCAAATTTCTACATAATTTGTGTGTTATACAATGCTAATAGAGTGAATGCTAGGCCATGGAGCTCCAAAACAAGGTCAACGAATTGAAATTGAACAAATCGCAGGCGGAAATCACCGCCGAACGAGAGCGCACAGCGAATCTTTCCAGCACATTGGGATCCTAAGCTTAGAATTCCACGTGGACAAGTTGTCGCGGCCGCTTCTATAGTGTCACCTAAATACTAGTGACTCCAGCGTAACTGGACTGGCCACAGTTAGGCCGCAAATGTAATCACACTGGCTCACCTTCGGGTGGGCCTTTCTGCGTTCGCGAGTGGACCCGATAAGCTCATGGAGCGGCGTAACCGTCGCACAGGAAGGACAGAGAAAGCGCGGATCTGGGAAGTGACGGACAGAACGGTCAGGACCTGGATTGGGGAGGCGGTTGCCGCCGCTGCTGCTGACGGTGTGACGTTCTCTGTTCCGGTCACACCACATACGTTCCGCCATTCCTATGCGATGCACATGCTGTATGCCGGTATACCGCTGAAAGTTCTGCAAAGCCTGATGGGACATAAGTCCATCAGTTCAACGGAAGTCTACACGAAGGTTTTTGCGCTGGATGTGGCTGCCCGGCACCGGGTGCAGTTTGCGATGCCGGAGTCTGATGCGGTTGCGATGCTGAAACAATTATCCTGAGAATAAATGCCTTGGCCTTTATATGGAAATGTGGAACTGAGTGGATATGCTGTTTTTGTCTGTTAAACAGAGAAGCTGGCTGTTATCCACTGAGAAGCGAACGAAACAGTCGGGAAAATCTCCCATTATCGTAGAGATCCGCATTATTAATCTCAGGAGCCTGTGTAGCGTTTATAGGAAGTAGTGTTCTGTCATGATGCCTGCAAGCGGTAACGAAAACGATTTGAATATGCCTTCAGGAACAATAGAAATCTTCGTGCGGTGTTACGTTGAAGTGGAGCGGATTATGTCAGCAATGGACAGAACAACCTAATGAACACAGAACCATGATGTGGTCTGTCCTTTTACAGCCAGTAGTGCTCGCCGCAGTCGAGCGACAGGGCGAAGCCCTCGGCTGGTTGCCCTCGCCGCTGGGCTGGCGGCCGTCTATGGCCCTGCAAACGCGCCAGAAACGCCGTCGAAGCCGTGTGCGAGACACCGCGGCCGGCCGCCGGCGTTGTGGATACCTCGCGGAAAACTTGGCCCTCACTGACAGATGAGGGGCGGACGTTGACACTTGAGGGGCCGACTCACCCGGCGCGGCGTTGACAGATGAGGGGCAGGCTCGATTTCGGCCGGCGACGTGGAGCTGGCCAGCCTCGCAAATCGGCGAAAACGCCTGATTTTACGCGAGTTTCCCACAGATGATGTGGACAAGCCTGGGGATAAGTGCCCTGCGGTATTGACACTTGAGGGGCGCGACTACTGACAGATGAGGGGCGCGATCCTTGACACTTGAGGGGCAGAGTGCTGACAGATGAGGGGCGCACCTATTGACATTTGAGGGGCTGTCCACAGGCAGAAAATCCAGCATTTGCAAGGGTTTCCGCCCGTTTTTCGGCCACCGCTAACCTGTCTTTTAACCTGCTTTTAAACCAATATTTATAAACCTTGTTTTTAACCAGGGCTGCGCCCTGTGCGCGTGACCGCGCACGCCGAAGGGGGGTGCCCCCCCTTCTCGAACCCTCCCGGTCGAGTGAGCGAGGAAGCACCAGGGAACAGCACTTATATATTCTGCTTACACACGATGCCTGAAAAAACTTCCCTTGGGGTTATCCACTTATCCACGGGGATATTTTTATAATTATTTTTTTTATAGTTTTTAGATCTTCTTTTTTAGAGCGCCTTGTAGGCCTTTATCCATGCTGGTTCTAGAGAAGGTGTTGTGACAAATTGCCCTTTCAGTGTGACAAATCACCCTCAAATGACAGTCCTGTCTGTGACAAATTGCCCTTAACCCTGTGACAAATTGCCCTCAGAAGAAGCTGTTTTTTCACAAAGTTATCCCTGCTTATTGACTCTTTTTTATTTAGTGTGACAATCTAAAAACTTGTCACACTTCACATGGATCTGTCATGGCGGAAACAGCGGTTATCAATCACAAGAAACGTAAAAATAGCCCGCGAATCGTCCAGTCAAACGACCTCACTGAGGCGGCATATAGTCTCTCCCGGGATCAAAAACGTATGCTGTATCTGTTCGTTGACCAGATCAGAAAATCTGATGGCACCCTACAGGAACATGACGGTATCTGCGAGATCCATGTTGCTAAATATGCTGAAATATTCGGATTGACCTCTGCGGAAGCCAGTAAGGATATACGGCAGGCATTGAAGAGTTTCGCGGGGAAGGAAGTGGTTTTTTATCGCCCTGAAGAGGATGCCGGCGATGAAAAAGGCTATGAATCTTTTCCTTGGTTTATCAAACGTGCGCACAGTCCATCCAGAGGGCTTTACAGTGTACATATCAACCCATATCTCATTCCCTTCTTTATCGGGTTACAGAACCGGTTTACGCAGTTTCGGCTTAGTGAAACAAAAGAAATCACCAATCCGTATGCCATGCGTTTATACGAATCCCTGTGTCAGTATCGTAAGCCGGATGGCTCAGGCATCGTCTCTCTGAAAATCGACTGGATCATAGAGCGTTACCAGCTGCCTCAAAGTTACCAGCGTATGCCTGACTTCCGCCGCCGCTTCCTGCAGGTCTGTGTTAATGAGATCAACAGCAGAACTCCAATGCGCCTCTCATACATTGAGAAAAAGAAAGGCCGCCAGACGACTCATATCGTATTTTCCTTCCGCGATATCACTTCCATGACGACAGGATAGTCTGAGGGTTATCTGTCACAGATTTGAGGGTGGTTCGTCACATTTGTTCTGACCTACTGAGGGTAATTTGTCACAGTTTTGCTGTTTCCTTCAGCCTGCATGGATTTTCTCATACTTTTTGAACTGTAATTTTTAAGGAAGCCAAATTTGAGGGCAGTTTGTCACAGTTGATTTCCTTCTCTTTCCCTTCGTCATGTGACTTGATATCGGGGGTTAGTTCGTCATCATTGATGAGGGTTGATTATCACAGTTTATTACTCTGAATTGGCTATCCGCGTGTGTACCTCTACCTGGAGTTTTTCCCACGGTGGATATTTCTTCTTGCGCTGAGCGTAAGAGCTATCTGACAGAACAGTTCTTCTTTGCTTCCTCGCCAGTTCGCTCGCTATGCTCGGTTACACGGCTGCGGCGAGCGCTAGTGATAATAAGTGACTGAGGTATGTGCTCTTCTTATCTCCTTTTGTAGTGTTGCTCTTATTTTAAACAACTTTGCGGTTTTTTGATGACTTTGCGATTTTGTTGTTGCTTTGCAGTAAATTGCAAGATTTAATAAAAAAACGCAAAGCAATGATTAAAGGATGTTCAGAATGAAACTCATGGAAACACTTAACCAGTGCATAAACGCTGGTCATGAAATGACGAAGGCTATCGCCATTGCACAGTTTAATGATGACAGCCCGGAAGCGAGGAAAATAACCCGGCGCTGGAGAATAGGTGAAGCAGCGGATTTAGTTGGGGTTTCTTCTCAGGCTATCAGAGATGCCGAGAAAGCAGGGCGACTACCGCACCCGGATATGGAAATTCGAGGACGGGTTGAGCAACGTGTTGGTTATACAATTGAACAAATTAATCATATGCGTGATGTGTTTGGTACGCGATTGCGACGTGCTGAAGACGTATTTCCACCGGTGATCGGGGTTGCTGCCCATAAAGGAGGCGTTTACAAAACCTCAGTTTCTGTTCATCTTGCTCAGGATCTGGCTCTGAAGGGGCTACGTGTTTTGCTCGTGGAAGGTAACGACCCCCAGGGAACAGCCTCAATGTATCACGGATGGGTACCAGATCTTCATATTCATGCAGAAGACACTCTCCTGCCTTTCTATCTTGGGGAAAAGGACGATGTCACTTATGCAATAAAGCCCACTTGCTGGCCGGGGCTTGACATTATTCCTTCCTGTCTGGCTCTGCACCGTATTGAAACTGAGTTAATGGGCAAATTTGATGAAGGTAAACTGCCCACCGATCCACACCTGATGCTCCGACTGGCCATTGAAACTGTTGCTCATGACTATGATGTCATAGTTATTGACAGCGCGCCTAACCTGGGTATCGGCACGATTAATGTCGTATGTGCTGGGGAAAG